>Ga0265294_10002320_pt1 | contig 25047 bp, 25 predicted proteins | sample MunlanPumphouse3_FD_192504 | JGI IMG/M metagenome (GOLD analysis project Ga0265294, IMG submission 192504) | Groundwater microbial communities from a municipal landfill in Southern Ontario, Canada - Pumphouse #3 | ecosystem: Environmental > Aquatic > Deep subsurface > Groundwater | place... | reverse complement strand
TTCACCATAAGGGTCATCATTAAGCAATTCCGGAGCAGCAAACAGATTTTCGTTTACGCGCTTGACGATTCCCGCACAAGGTGCGTAAATATCGGAAACTGCCTTTACCGACTCTACTACCCCTAAAGATTCATTGGCTTTTAACTTTTTCCCAACCTCCGGTAAATCGACAAAAACAACATCACCTAAAGAATTTTGCGCATAATCAGTAATCCCGACGATACCTCGTCCTTCCTTAACTAAAAGCCATTCATGCTCTTTTGTATACTTTAATCTCTCAGGATACATCTCTTTTTACCTCCCTCTTTTATAAAAAGGCTTTTTTATAATTTTAGCCTGTAAACCTTTACCTCTGATTACTACGGAAATTTCATTATCCACAAAAGCTTCTTGACTTAAAACATAACCTAACCCTAAATTTTGTTCTAAAGTAGGGGCAAAACTGCCTGAGGTTACCTCCCCGATACTAATACCGTCTTTTTCTAGAGCATAACCGGCTCTGGCAATCCCTCTTTCCAACATCGTAAAACCTACTAATTTACGAGCAGGGCCTTCCTCTTTTTGTTTTAACAACGGTTCTTTCCCTATAAAATCCTCTTTCTGCCAAGCCACAAAGAATCCTAAGCCTGCCTCCAAAGGTGTAATCGTTTCCGTCAACTCATGCCCATATAAAGGCAGACCGGCTTCAAAACGCAAGGTATCTCTGGCCCCAAGTCCGGCAGGCAGTAGACCCTGCCCCTCTCCGACCTGTAACAAGCGATCCCACATCATCGGCGTTTTTTCCGCCGCGAGATAAATCTCAAAACCATCCTCTCCCGTATAACCTGTTCTCGAAAGCAAAACCTTCGTTCCCGCTATCTCTGAAAAGACAAAATGAAAATACGGTAAGTTTTCTAAAGAAACAGCAGAAATACCGGCTAAAATTTGTTGGGCTAAAGAACCCTGTAAAGCCAACTGCCCTATTTCCTCAGAAAGGTCACGTATCCTGACTTCCTGCTTAGGGCTTGCCCCCTTGTGCTGCTGTTCTTCCAACAACTGTTCTTTAAGCCAAGCCCAATCTTTATCCTTATTCCCGGCATTAACCACCAGCCAGTATTTTTCTTCTGCCAGCTTATAAACCAATAAATCATCAATGATCCCGCCTGAAGGGTAACACATCAGACTATAGACGGCCTGCCCCACAGTCATCTTCGCCAGGTCATTGGTTAACAGCCGCTGTAAGAAAGCCAGAGAGCCTGGTCCGCTTATTTCCAACTCCCCCATATGCGAGACATCGAAAAGACCCGCCGCAGTGCGTACGGCATGATGCTCTTCAAGGATACTTTTGTATTGTACAGGCATTTCCCAACCGCCAAACTCCACCATTTTCGCACCTAATGCCACATGTTTTGGATAAAGGACGGTTCTTTTCCCTAACGACATCACCCTCACCTCTCTCCAGATTATCGTTTTCCTGGCCCCAATAAGAATAGACAGGAAAAAACAGTAATTATCTATAGTAAGCAAATATATAATATAGTAACTTTTGGTCTTTGGCAAGGAGCAGACATTATGAAACAAAAAATATTAAATAGAATTTTTCTTTTTCTTCTTTTCTTCCTTACTTGGCTAGATGTAACAAAATTTCTGACAATCTCTGTCAGTAAAATTGGTGAATCTATCCCGATTTTTCCTCTAATTCAAATTAACCTTCTCCAAGCTAAAAATGAAAAATTAGTCCGCGATGCCGTACAAGAAACAAGCAAAATGCTCCTACATTATTTTGTACCACAACTTGCTCACGAACCATGGCAACCCAACTTTATTTTCGCAGACTTATTAGCGGATCATGAACCGGAAATAGTCTTTACCTTATCCCGACCTCCGGACAGAGCGATTTTAGTTCTTTTGCAAAAAAAGGATAACCATTATTTTATTGTTTTTTTTCAAGATCATCTCTTCCCCCTCACCAAACTAGAAGTCCTTCCCGTAAAAAATGAGCAAAGTTTTCTGGTAACCAGTGAAGACCAGGAAAAACAATGGGGTGCTTTAGGCAGCTCAACCCTCGTTAAGCTATGGAGATGGGAGGAAAATAGCCTCCGCGAAACATTCGCTGAAAAAACATCCTGGGAAATTAATTGGCAAAGCACTTGGCAAAACCCTGCTTCTAAACTGCCCCAATGGTATAACCTCAAACAAAACTTCACGATTACCTACCACCAAGAAAATGAAAAAATCATCATCAAAACAAAGGGACAGCAACAATTCTCAGAAGCTCCCGTTAAAAACACAGCTTTTCCGGCACCCTATGACTTCCCTTCTCCTTTCACCCTTCTTAAAGCACGGGATGTTTTTCAAGAATATTATTGGGACAATAACTGGCAAAAATTCATTCTTAAAACTTGTCTCTACTACCCACCGGAAGAAAACACACCCGCAGAGATTGCCGTACTGCAAGACCTGGATCAACACTTAGAATCTTTAGCTTTTGGAGAACAACAGCAATACCAGGTCATCAATAAAAAAGGAGAAACTTTCCCTCTACCTAAAAACAGCTTAATTAATGTGCCCTAAAACTACTTGTGCCGCATTTTCCCCGGCTAAATAACCGGTGGAAAAAGCTGCTTGCAAATTAAAGCCCCCGGTAACACCATCAAGATCTAAAACTTCCCCGGCAAAATATAACCCTTTAATTAATTTAGACTCCATTGTGCCGGCCTCAACCTCCCGCAAAGAAACACCTCCGGCCGTAATAATAGCCTCAGCCAAAGAGCGTGGTCCCGAAACAGTCATGCTTAATCCTCTTAAAGTCTGTACCAAATTTCTCCGTTCCTCTTTCGTAATTTGATGCACAAACTTAGTGGCAGAAACTGCACTCAACTCTATCACGATCGGAATTAAACGCTGCGGTAAAAGGTCATCTAAAGCATTTTGTAATTGTCTGCGCTGATACTTTTGAAAATCCCGTTGTAATCTTTGCTCTAATTTTTTCTCATCTAAAGCCGGCTTAAGATTTATAAGCAAAGACAAACCCTGCTGTGCTCCCTTTTCTACGACTAAATGACTCAGAGTAAGGATTACCGGACCAGATACGCCAAAATGCGTAAAAAGCATTTCTCCAAATTCTTTTCCCAAAACCTTTTCACCCTGTAAAAGTGCAACCTCTACATTTTTCAAAGCTAAACCCTGTAATTCCTTAACCCAAGAGTCCGGAATATTGAGAGGAACTAAAGCCGGTCTAGGTGTAATGACCGTATGCCCTAATTCTGCAGCCCATTTATAACCATCACCGGTAGAACCGGTAGCAGCATAAGACTTTCCTCCTGTAGCTACAATCACGGTCTGACACCTTCTGATTCCTTGGGAAGTTTGGACACCTTTAACCCGACCTTCTTTTACTAATATTGCCAGTACGTTCTCTTCCGTCTTTATTTCCACTTTACTCTGCCGGACATACCTAAGTAAAGCCTTAACTACATCTGCGGCCTGGTCGGAAACAGGAAAAACTCTTCCTCCTCTTTCCACTTTTAACTCAATACCATATTTTTGCAATAAAGCGTTCAGATCATGATTAAAGAAACGATGAAAAGCACGATAAAGAAAACGCCCCTTACCATGATAATTATCGATAAAAGTATCTAGATCGCCATTATTGGTAACATTACACCGTCCTTTACCTGTAAGCAGTAATTTCCGGCCCAAGTTTTTGTTTTTTTCCAAGAGGAGCACCGGCACACCTAATTCGCCAGCTCTACCTGCTGCCAGCAAACCGGCAGCACCTCCGCCAATAATAACCACAGGCAAACCAGACGGCATTTTTTAGTCCCCCCTGTAAATTACTTAATCTCTTCGACAACAGCAGCACAGCGTTTACACAAAGTCGGATGCGCTTCGTTTTCACCTGTTGTTTCTGAATAAATCCAACACCGTTCACACTTTTCACCAGGTGCTTTTTCTACCACAACAGCTAAACCGGTCAATTCCTCACTGGTAAAAGCCTCTTCCGGAAGATAATCAGCTTGCTGCAAAACCACACTTGAGGTAATAAAGAGTGTAGCTAATTCCTCTTTTAAACTAAAAAGAAAATCATACCATTCTGCAGAGGCATAAAGCTTAACTTGAGCATCGAGAGCGTGCCCAATCACTTTATTCCGGCGTGCTTCTTCCAAAGGTTTGGCAACAAACTCTCTTACGGCAAGGATTTTATCCCATTTCTCTTCTAGTTCAGCATCCAAATAGCGTTCTGTAAAAACAGGCCATGTCGCCAGCTGAACCGTACTTGCTTCTTCATTATGAGGTAAATACTGCCAAATTTCTTCTGTCGTAAAAGCTAAAATAGGTGTAAGCATTTTTACAAGTGCTAAAATGATCTCATACATTACCGTCTGAGCACTTTTTCTTTCTACGGAATCTGCCCCGGAGGTATAAAGCCTATCCTTGACTACATCTAAATAAAAAGCACTCATCTCTACAGCACAAAAATTATGGATATGATGATGCACCGTATGGAATTCATAGTTCTGATAAGCCTCAGTAACCTTATTAATTAACTGATGCAGCTTCAATAAAGCCCATTGATCAATCTCCAGCAAGTTTTCATACGGTACCTTATCTTTGGTTGGTTCAAAGTCATAAAGATTACCTAATAAATAACGACAAGTGTTACGGATTTTGCGATAGGCCTCGGAGATTTGTTTTAAAATACCGGGAGAAATAGCAACATCATGGCGATAATCTGCCGAAGAAACCCATAAACGAAGAATATCGGCACCCATTTTTTCAATGACTTCTAAAGGATCAACCCCATTACCAAGGGACTTAGACATCTTCCGCCCCTGATCATCTACCAAAAAACCGTGCGTCAGTACAGCTTTATAAGGAGCTAACCCCCGCACCGCCACAGAAACAGAGAGAGACGAATTAAACCAACCGCGATGCTGGTCACTTCCTTCCAGATAAAGGTCGGCGGGCCAGCTTAATTCCGGTCTCGCTTCCAAAACCCCCAAATGCGTAGTCCCGGAATCAAACCACACATCCATAATATCTTTTTCTTTACGGAACTTTTTACTGCCACACTGGGAACAAGTTGTTCCGGCCGGCAGAAGATCTGCCGCTTCCCGCCTCCACCAAATATCGGAACCATACTGAGCAACAAGCTCTTGTAAATAGGCGATTATTTCCTCAGTAATAATCGCCTGATTACATTCCTCACAATAAAAGATCGGAATAGGCACACCCCAAGTACGCTGACGAGAAATACACCAGTCACCACGGTCAGCCACCATATTATGGATTCTCTCTTCTCCCCAAGCAGGAATCCATTGCACCTGTTTAATCGCCTCCAACGCTTCTTTACGAAAACCATCAATAGAAGCAAACCATTGCTCTGTAGCCCTAAACATAATCGGATTTTTACAACGCCAACAATGAGGATACTGATGTTGAATAAAAATCATCGAGATTAAGGCCCCTTGTTCCTCCAGCGCCTTAATCACAGTCTTGTTTCCTTCTTCGATAAAGATACCAGCGAATTGACCGGCTTCCGCTGTGAATTTGCCCTGGTCATCTACAGGGGAAAGTATCTCTAAACCGTACTTTTTACCGACTTCAAAGTCTTCTAAACCATGACCGGGAGCCGTATGCACACAGCCCGTACCCTGTTCTGTAGTAACATGATCACCGAGAATAACGACAGAATCTCTGGCATAAAGAGGATGTTGACAAACAATTCCTTCCAGTTCCTCTCCCCGGAAAGTCTTTTCTACTGTATATTCCGGCTTCCCCAAGACTTCCAGAAAAGAATCCCGTAATTCCTGTACTACTACATATTTTTCTTTTCCAACAACCAAAAGATTATATTCTAAATCAGGGTGGAGACAAATAGCTAAGTTAGCAGGAATCGTCCACGGAGTCGTTGTCCAGATAACAAAGAAAGTGTTTCCCGTTTCCAATAAACCTTTCCCTTCAGAAACTGCGAATTTAACATAAATAGAAGCAGACCTTTTTTCCTCATATTCTATTTCCGCCTCAGCTAAAGCTGTTTCACAATGCGGACACCAATAAACAGGTTTAAGCCCTTTGTAAATATAGCCCTTTTTCGCCATATCCCCAAAAACACCTATTTGTACAGCTTCAAATTTAGGTTCTAAAGTAACATAAGGATGATCCCAGTCACCACGTACTCCTAACCGCTTAAACTGCTCCTTCTGAATATCAACATATTTCAAAGCATATTCGCGGCAACATTTTCTAAACTCAACCGGATCTTGAGCATGACGGTTTAGACCTAAAGTCTTTATCGCTTGTTGTTCAATCGGCAAACCATGTGTATCCCAACCGGGAACATAAGGGACATCATATCCTGTCATACTATGAAATTTGATGATCATATCTTTGAGAACCTTATTTAAGGCATGACCCATATGAATATCACCATTAGCATAAGGCGGCCCGTCATGCAGGTTAAATTGAGGCTTGCCTTTCGTTTTTTCCTGGATGACCTTGTATAAATCCATTTCCCCCCATTTTGCTAAGATTTCTGGCTCTTTTTGGGTCAGATTACCTCTCATCGGGAAATCTGTTTGTGGTAAATTTAATGATTCATTATACTTCTTTTCTTTAGACATCTACTTTTCACCTCTGCAAAATAATCTTAAAGATAATGTTTATTTGATAAAATAAAAAACTCCCATCCCCGTAAAGGGACGAGAGTCGTTTCCCGTGGTACCACCCTATTAGCAGTAATGCTCAACTACTGCTACTTTGCAACCCTTTAACGGAGGTTATCCGGTAAAACCTACTTCCTTCAGTTTTACTGCTCCAGAGTGATCCTATCTTGATTTTCCTGCTTGCCTTTCACCTATTTACAAGCTCGCTATAAGTTACTAATCAAAATACGTCTCTTTCATCACATTAATTTTCTTTTTCATTATGAATTATGCATTGTTTTCATTAGTATATGCTATCAAAACGATGTTTGTCAAATTTGCTTTCTGCTAGTGAAACAAAGTATTTACCTAAAGAACTCCATTAAAGCCATTGTTCAGAAGAACGAACGGAGCCGATGTGGTGAGGGCGTCTACCCTAAGTGGGGATGGGGGACCCCACATTATCATGCATAGCCTGAACCCGAGGAGAAGTGAGTTCGATTCCTTTTAGCTTTAGGAGTTAATTAGGTAATACTTTGTTGATGTATGTGCATTATGCATTATTTTTCAAGCGCTGTTGAAACTCCTCCGAAGTAAGTCCCTCAATTTCGATGACCTTATTCTTACTCTTTAAACCGGCGACAACCTTCACTTGCCTCCGCGAGATCTGTAAACAAGCTGCTAAAAACTTAAGACAAGCCTCATTGGCCTCACCGTCAACAGGAGGCGCAGTAAGCCTGATTTTCAAAGAATCTCCTTGCCATCCGCTGATTTCGTTACGGCTAGCCCTCGGCTGTACTTTAATTTTAAACCTTATTCCTTTGGAGATCTCCTGCACTATAACCGCAGACACTTTCTGAAAACTCCCTTTCTTTTAAAGACCCTTCAACCTCTTTTTCTTGCTCCTCTATATATACCTGCCGCTCTTGACTCCCTTTACTTTCAAACGCAGCTTGCTTATCCTGTACCTGTTTTTCTACATCATAACTTTCCATGTACTCAAGCTGGGTCAATAAAAAACTCTTCATTTTCACATAAAGTTGTTTTTCTAAGCCTCGCATCCCTTCCAATTTTTTCGTACTTTCGATGATTTCTTCCTGAGCCTTACTAAACATCTGTTCGGCTTTTTTCTTAGCTTCCCAAACAATTAACTCTGCCTCTTTTTTAGCATTTTGCTTAGCTTCTTCCCCCGTTTGCTGTGCCAAAACCAACGTATTCTGCAGAGTTTGTTCCAATTCTTTATAACGATTGATACTCTCATCTTTTTTTTCAATTACTTCTTTCAATTCAAGACTTTCCTTATAAAGAGTTTCAAAATCCCTGATGACCTCATCCAAAAACCCATCAACTTCATCAATATCATATCCCCGTAAACATCTTTTAAACTCTCGATTATGAATATCCAACGGTGTTAACATTCTAAAACAACCCCCCTTAAGATATATTTTGATTCTGAAATAAACCTCAACTTTATTTCAAATCAAGCTTAATCATATTAACGGGTATCATCTCCGGCTTACATTTCTTCGGCCCTTTTTGTTGCTGCCAGTACAGTTTCCATAATCGTTCCTCTCACCCCGCTTTTTTCCAAAGACAACATGCCATAAATTGTCGTACCTGCAGGTGAAGTAACCCTATCCTTCAATTGAGCCGGATGCATTCCCGTCTCTGCAAGAAGTTTCGCTGTCCCGGCTACTGTATCCAAGGCTAGCTTCAGCGCCGTATTACGCGGCAAACCCGCCATGACTCCACCATCAGCTAAAGCTTCCACAATCAACGCAACAAAAGCCGGTCCGCTACCACTTAAACCAGTAACAGCATTTAACATCTTTTCCGGTAAAATACTAACACTACCTAAGCCACGAAAAACATCAAGAGCTATCTGTAAATCCTCTTCCGAAGCAAACTTACCTCCGCTTAAAACTGTTGTCCCTGCTCCTACCAGAGCCGGAGTATTGGGCATAGCCCGCACAATCCTGCTTCCTTCGGGGAAGAATTCTTCCAACTTCGTTGTTGTAATCCCAGCAAGAATAGAAATCAATAGCTTTTTATTATCAAACACAGCAGCACAACTATCAACAACCTCTTTTAAATTTTGCGGTTTTACCGCAAAAATAATCACATCACTATTTTCAACCACTTCTCTATTCTCTGCTGTTGTCTTAACCTGATAATTCTTTTCCAGAAACTCCCGCCGTTCTTTTTGAAAATCACTGACAAGAAGTGTCTGCGCCTCTCTACCTCCTGTCAAAAGCCCTTTAAGAATAGCTTCACCCATGGCGCCTCCACCGATAAAACCAATTCGTTGCCGCAACATTAATACCTCCCTAAATCAGAACCTTGAGTAATTTTACTAATCCAAGCAAAAACCTCTTTAGGCTGACTAACATTATTAATATCCCCTGAAACATCTACATTGCTAGGCGTGGCAATAATTATCCCCGTACCCACCTTTTGCAAACACCCGCCTAAAGCATAGGCCGTCCCACCAACAAAATCAATAATTCTACGTGCTAAAGACGTTTCAATATTTTCCAAATTTATAATGACAATTTTTCTCCCCTTTAAATGGTCAGAAACTAGCTGACAGTCGTCGAAAGAAAGCGGTTCCAACAAAATCACTTTATTGTTTTTATTAGCAGCAAACGGAACCACCTGCCCTTTGGTCTTATGTACCTTCCAATCAGGAAGATCTTCCATTAATTCATTTCCTTCAAAAACCACATCTTCTTGTACTTCACTAAATCCCATAATATCTAGGAATTTATCCAACACCTTCATCCACTCACTACCTCCTCACATATCCCTTGTGCCGAAAATTCGGCTACCAATACGCACCAAAGTTGCACCTTCTTCTACAGCGACCCCAAAATCACCACTCATCCCCATAGAAAGCTCCTGCATTTGTACCTCGGGCAGCCGCATTTTCTCAAGAGACTCCGCCAACATCTTTAACTGTCGAAAAACCAGGCGCACTTCTTCCGGATTCTCAGTAAAAGGAGCAATCGTCATCAATCCCCTAATCTTTATTCCCGGTAGTTGGCACATTGCCTTAACCTTAGCCGCTATTTCCTCTAGAGCAAAGCCATGTTTACTCTCCTCCTCGGCAATATTTACCTGTAAAAGAATATTTACTGATAAATTTCTTTTTAAAGCCTGTTTATTAATCTCCTGCGCTAAAGGAAGAGAATCTACCGAATGAATTAAAGCAACTTTTCCCACAACATCTTTGACCTTATTGCGCTGTAAAGTTCCAATTAAATGCCATTCTATATCAGGGGGAAGTAAAGAAGCCTTTTGACACAACTCCTGAACACGATTCTCCCCAAACAAACGCTGTCCCGCAGCATAAGCTGCTTTAATCGTCTCCACAGAAAAAGTTTTCGAAACGGCCAATAATTTTACTTCACTCGGATCCCTTCTCACCTTGGTACAAGCTTTTTGTATTTCACTTTTAATACTGTCTATATTTCTGATCATCTGTTTCATAACTAATCTCCCCAATAAAGTACATCATTTATTTAAACGAGTAACCCGTTTCCCTTCAGTAACCAATTGAGGGTCTGTAATCACCCAATCATCTTCCGTCAAACCGGATAAAACTACTTTACCCTGTAACTGTGCTGTCTTTTCGACTTTTTGCCAACAAGCTCTCCCGTTTTTAAAAAGATAAACCCCATATTGACCGTCTTTTTTTACTAAAACTTTTTCTGGTAATACTACTCCCTTATAAGTACAAATAATCATTTCACCTTTCTCTTTACGATTAGGCTCAAGATTACCGGCATTAAAAATTTTAATCAAAATTCCATATTCTCCGGTTTTTCGGGAAAGGTCTACTACTACCCCTTTTAAAACAAGTTCCTGATGATTATCTAAGCGAAGATAGATATTACCTCCTTTTTTAATTTTTTCAGGATAAGCCCCAAAGCCTGCTAAATAAAAATGACAATAATCCAGATTATTAATAATCTTACAAAGACCATCTCCTGCTTCAATGGTCTCTTCTCTCTGTTGATGCTCTTTATCCGTTTTTTTTGCTGAAGAATTCATCTCTAGTTTCTGCAATGCTTCTAACTTACTTAAATCCAACTGCAGCCACATTTCCGGATTGCAGATACTTTCCAAGCCATCAATCTGATAAGAAATAAGTCCTGCTGCCGGAGCTTTGATAGATAAAGAAGCCGTTTTTTCTAAACTTGTCCCCTCAACCTTTTCCAAGTGACCGAGTACCGTACCTTTCGCTACTCTCTCCCCTTCATTTTTGACTTTAATAAAATATCCCTTAAAAGGTGCAGTGATCACCCTTTCCTGACGCAAAACGATAAATTCGCCCGCAAAAGTATCTTCTAATTCGGAGATTCTTGCCGGAGTGACCTCAACCGGCAAGTAACCAGAAACTATTTTCGAAAGAAAATAGATCAAGACTACACCTAAAATGATGAACAATAATTTACTACGTTTTTGTGCCCTTCTCCTCACCACAAAATCTCCGCCCAATCAAAGAAATAACTAAAAGATTAACATTATTTATATTCACGATAAAACTACGTTATCCTGCTTTTCCTCTTCAAAATATTGAGTTTTCTTGCCACGAAAGGAATCGTATAAAACTAGATACCCTTTTTCTCTTGCACAGAAAAAGTTTCATCCACTATTTTTCCCTCCATCTGCTTGTACTAACTACTTTCATTCTAACGTTTCTGTAAAAAAAGACAAGAGAACGGCAAAAAGATAATGCATAATTCATATACGTTGGGGACATTCCTGTCCCAGCTCTTCATACATTAAGCTTCAGCAGGTGTGTCCCCTATCCCTAGCCATGCATTATGAAAAGACAAAAACAATCCCCGAAAGTGTAGGGAACGACGCCCTCGTCGTTCCGTCATGCATAATTCATAATGAAAACAAAAAAAGAACCAGAGAACGTCTTTCACCTTCTCCGGTTCTTTTCACCTTAGCATTAAGGTTGAGGTGGCGGACATTGAGCGCAACGTCCCGGTTCTAAATCAGTCTCCTGACAAAAATCTTCACATTGAGCCTCACGTTCAAAAGGTATGCACGCGCCGGGCAGAATGGGGAAAGGTAATTCAATACATTCTTCCGTACAAGTGGGAATACAAATAATGGAACGGCCTGATTCTAAAGCAAAAAACTCTTTTTCTACCGTAACTTCAATCGCAAAAGGCGGACAAGTACTAGGATAGCTGGACGGACGCGGTACCACAACAGCACGAATACAATCCAGTTTAATTCTCCTAATACATAAATCTACAGTCTCAGGATTACACAGAACACAGCCCCCATCAATATCCTCGATCGGAATAGCCAATTCCCTAGTAAAACATTCACTAGCCATACCCACTTCTAAACATTTAGCGGCAGGATCAAAAAACTCAAACCAGACGCGCACCTTGTATTTTACCGTAAAAATAATACAGTCACCAGCGCGACGGGGAGACGGGACTCCCGGCGGACAAGGCTCACATCCCACCCCACAAATAACAAAATTACTAACTACACAATTAATAGGGCAGGCATCTGACGGAACAGGACACCCCTGTTCTGTTTGAAACAAATAATGAAGATCATGAAAACACTTACTTCCGGAAGCACACACCTTTTCCATAATGACAGGAGTACAATTAAACTTCTTCTTAAAACAACGACGCGCTAAAGCTTGTATTTCCGGGTTTTGCCAAACCTCTTTTGCTTTTGCAACAAAATCCATATTTTCCAAAACGATTCCCCCCTTATCCAAAAATAATTAGAATATGTCTGCTTTATAATATGAACGGGTACTCCGGGGGGTGTCTTGGCTACCTAAATTGGACAAAGGAATTTTAAAATCTAAAGCTTGTCCCCTAATTATCCGCCAAAATGTTGGGTAAACATCTTACCATAAGGACCTCCATTTACAATTCCAATACCAAAATGCGTGTATTTAGGATTTAAAATGTTTTTACGATGTCCGTCACTTTGCATTAAAGCAGTATGAGCGGCTTGTACACTTTTATTTCCTGCTAAGTTTTCACCTATATACCTATAATCAGGAGCATATTGACGAATTAAAGCGGCAAAACTTCCTAAAGTCGGAGAAGTATGACTAAAATAATTATTTTCAAGCATATCTTTACTCTTCGCTCTTGCACTCTGTACCAACCTTGCATCAACTTGCAGAAGAGCTACACCGGCCTTGCCTCTCTCTTGATTAATTAAATTAAACATCAACTGTTCATCAACCGTTAGGTCAATAACCTCCGAACTTGGAGTTTGATTACCCAAGTCAGGGTCCGCTTCGGGTTGAGAAGCAGGGTCAGATTGCGGCTTTGGTTCGGGTTGAGGAGTAAGTTTAGGCTGATTAGTCCAAAACTTAAAGGTTCTTGCATAATTAAAATTATCCCATCCTTTTAAACTAAAATAACTCGGTACCGCAGCTTGAGCAACCGGAGCAAAAATTGTTAAAACAAAAAACAACAAAAGGACAAAAGCTAATATTTTACCGGTCTGTCTTGACATAATTTCTACCTCCCTTTAAAAAAGAATATAATTTAAGATAACATAGGAGATACAAAAAATCAGCCGGTAAATATAGCCATCGAGCACCTTATTTATCTGCTGGGCAGCGGAAATCGCTTGATAATAATGGCTAATAATTTTTTTGATTTACTTATATTGAGGAACACATTTTAACATACGATAATATAATATAATAAACCAAGCAAAGGGAGGTTATTTTAAAGGACAAACAAAACTTATCCAACATTATGAATTGGAGTTCAACCCATATAAACAGGATCCTTAGCATAAACTGGAGTCTTGACACCAGTTGAAGCTTAGAAATTCAAGTGATTTTACAAAATTATCTGATAAAAACAAGGAGGGTTTTTAATGACTATTAACAAAAATGAAGCATTATTAACGAAAGAACAACCAATCAAGAATCTTAACGGAGATTTGAATAGTGTCGTATCCTGTGGAACTGGTGCTAATCCAAACTGTAGTGAATGTTGTACCATCTTTTCAGATGCTACCAAAAGAGCCAGATTTGGTTACCAATTGGAATCTGTAGCTTGTGAATGTCACGACATCTGCGTCCAGGATGTAAAAGACATTTGTGTAAAGCGTAGAACCTTTAGTACTACAATACCCTGTAGACCTGATGGTAGTACCGGCTGTCGCGGAGGATTCTTGCCCGACGGTGCACCAACGATAAGAAGCTGGAGGGTTTTATGTGCAGAAGAATGCTTGAGTCCAACATCTGACTGTGATCGCATTAGAAACGAAATAGAATTTGAGATTGTATTGAACTATGGTGAAAACCATTTTGGCGTAATAACGCCTAAAGATTCTTTTGATTGCCTCTTTCATGAATTCGCAAGATTCCCCAGCGGTATCCTTTATCCAAATAATACTACGGGTTTCGGTCAATGGAGAAATGAATTGGCCTTCATTGACGGTTCCTGCAAGGTAATCATTATTGAGAATGTTTTCATTCGAACAGAGGGTAACAACTGTGTGCTGGTAATTGAATACAAGGTTATTGATAAATTATGGAAACATGAAAATCTGCTGGTATCAGCTCTCCGACCTTATTGGCAAGATGACGAGGGGACAGGACTTCGCAACATAACTATCAAAAAAGAATTTGAACAAGGTCATCAAATCGGTCCATGTGCAAACGGCCCTTGCTTTTAAGAATTCTTGGTGATAATGAAGAAAAACATACCTAATTATACGCGGAAGGGCCCAATATTGGGCCCTTCCCTTCTTTTAAGCCAGAAAGTATAAGCTTTGACCTAATCCTCCGGAGATTGATTTTTTATCGTCTTTGCCACCATTAATAACAACGCTAAACGATCTAATTTCTCTTCTATACCGTCTAGACGAGTTGTTATTTCTTGCATTAAAAATTCCTGCTTTTTGTTTTCTTCCCCTGATTTCGGATTATTCCAATAAATAGTTTTGCTATATGTTTTATAAACCGGATTGCTTTTTTGCTCCTCCAATTTTTTTAATTCAACTAAAAGGTCTCTACTCTGCTGTTCTTTTTCATCAACTAATACTTCTTGATTAGAATTTTCCGATGTTTCCCTATCCAAGATTATTCCCCCCTTCTGATGAAATATTAAGTAATCATAAAAATACACGTCCTCATGTGACGTGTTCCTATCACCTAAAAAACTTCTCAGGACATACCAATTAACGTTGGTATAATTACTGAAAGGATACCATTTATCAACATCTTATGTAAGTTTTAAAAAAAGGTGATAAAAAATCGATACTTAATTGCTCTCTTTATCTTCTTTTCTCGCTAGCTCTCCCCTCGCCAAAGAAGCAAAAACACCACCACAGCAAATGAGCGCAAAAACAAAAAAAGATACGCGCATACTTTTAGTAAAAAGCCCCCCATAAATAGGGCTAAGGCTCACCTTACCCAAATAATGTGTCGTGATTAACGTCATCAAGACCATACTAAGACACTGTCCAATCAGCCTCATTGTGCCTAAAACGGCTGAAGCCACTCCGTATTCCTTTTTCTCCACCGAACTCATGATCGCATTATTATTGGGCGCAGCGAAAAAGGCAAAACCTATGCCTAAAAGAGCTAAATTAATAATCAAAAACCATAAAGCGGTTTGTGCCGAAAGGAAAGAAAAAACGAAAAGCCCGATCGTTGTCATGGTCATCCCCACAGAAGCTACAATCCGCGGTTCTACCCGATCTGAAAGCCTTCCCGCAAAAGGCGAAAACAGCGCCTGCAAGACCGGCTGAGACAAGAGAATCAAACCGGCAAATTGTGAATCAACACCCCTGACAACTTGCAGGTAAATGGAAATAAGAAAGCCTACCGCATAAGTAGCACTGTAATTAATCAAAGCCGCTAAATTGGAAAAGGCAAAAGCCACATTTTTCTTGAAAAGCCCTAAATGAATAAGGGGAAACTTCCGACGCAGCTCATAAAAGACAAAACAAACCAACATCAAGAACCCTAAGATAAAAAGATAAAGAGCACCTTCCCACCTAACCAAAGAGGAAGCACCATACATAAACACTAACAATCCTGTCCCATATAAGAAGGCACCTTTGCCATCAAATTTTTCCTCAGCAGCCCCAAACCATTCCCCACTCATGTATCGCAAGAGAAAATAAAGAGCAACAATTCCTCCCACTGATGCCAGAAAAAAAATGCAGGACCAGCCTAAATACTGATTAATCACTCCTCCCAAAACAGGACCTAAAGACAGCCCTGTATAAACAGAAGCGGAATTAATCCCTAAAACTCTGCCCCTTTCCTGTGGAGAAAAAGTTAGGGTTAAAATCGGGATGGCCGTAGCATAAATCATCGCCGCACTTATTCCCTGCACAATACGAAAAGCAAGCAAAGAAGGCAGGGACCAAGATAATCCACAAAAGAGAGAAGTTAAAGTAAACAGCAGCACTCCGCCGATGAGAATCTTTTTTCTCCCCACGAGATCACTTAACCTACCCCACGGCAGCAAAAAAACTGCTGAAGCCAAAAGGTAACTAGTCGTAACCCAACTTAATAAATAAACATCACTGGCAAATTGCTGTCCAATCGTCGGAATAGCTAAATTAAGAGCACTTGACATAAAGGGAGTCAAAAAAGAAGCGGCTGTTGTCGCAATTAATGTATATTTCTTCGTCAAAAAAACACCTCGATTCATTATTATGAACATTGCCATATCTCAATTCTATCAACTATGCCATAGATATAATCTTAAATTTTCGGTAGATACTAATAAATCCGACATAAGCAGCTTCTTTAATTTTAATAACTATCTGTGGGGCGGTCAATGGGTAAATCATGTTTTTAAAAAATCTGTTTGCTGCTGACTAGGCAAATCAACCAGAAGAACATCAACTCCAATCCGCTTGATTTTTTCCCACGGTACGATCAAATCATCACTTCTTCCGAATATACCTAAAATTCTTCCTACCGTATAATTCGGCATAACTAAAGCCTGAATTGCTCCTTTTTCCAAATCCAGTTCAATATCTTTAATCGGTCCGAGACGCCGGCCATCATTTATATTAATAATTTCCAAGTCGCGTAAATCAGAAACCTTAAGCAACATAAAAAGCCCTCCTCTTCCTTGATAATACATTTATATGAATCCCGTCCTTACTTAATACCCAAGTAATTTTGGCAAAGGCGAAGACTCATAAATAACCAACAGAGAAGGGCCATAAATCTTGTGCCGCTCTTACATATATTTACGCATAAGGTGTAAAGCCGCTTTTTCCAAGCGTGATACCTGAGCTTGAGAGATACCGATTTCCTCAGCGACCTCCATTTGTGTTTTTCCCTCAAAAAAACGTAATGTTAAAATATGCTTTTCCCGCTCATTAAGCTTACTCATCGCTTCTTTAACACAGATTGTTTCTAACCAATTAACATCTGCATTTTTCTCATCACCAATTTGATCCATGACATAAATAGGATCTCCGCCATCATGATAAATAGGTTCAAACAAGGAAACCGGCTCCTGAATCGCATCAAGGGCAAAGACGATTTCCTCCCTGGGAATATTTAATTCCTCAGCTATTTCATTAATGGAAGGCTCCCGAGAATTTCTATTCACCAGATTATCTCTAACCTGTAGTGCTTTATAAGCTATATCGCGTAAAGAACGGCTGACCCTAATGGGATTATTATCCCTTAAATATCTTCTAATTTCTCCGATAATCATGGGTACCGCATAAGTGGAAAACTTTACATTCTGTGCCAAATCAAAATTATCAATAGCTTTCATTAAACCAATACAACCTACTTGAAAAAGATCATCAACATATTCGCCACGATTAGTAAAACGCTGAATTACACTTAAGACCAGACGTAAATTACCATTAACCAATTCTTCACGAGCCAAAAAATCACCCTGCTGCACCTTTTGAAAAAGCTCCCGCATTACAGCGTTCTTTAAAACCGGTAATTTAGCGGTATTTACTCCACAGATTTCTACTTTATTAATAATCATTTTTGCCTCCTGAGAAAGTTTCCGCAACTAACAACATTATTACCGCTATAAAAAGCAAATATACCGTTTAAAATCTTGATAGTTGGGAACATCCGGCGAGGACAAAAAAAAAGAGTCCGCAGACTCCTCTTAACCAATAATTTTATACTCCAAACAGACCTCATCACAATTAGGAAATTTAGGACAACTAATACAATCGCGCCAAAACTTTTGGGGCATACTCTCTTTAGCTACTTCCACAAACCCCAACTTAACAAAAAAACCCGGCTGATAAGTAAGCGTAAAAACACTGGGAATATTCAATTCCTCCGCTTCCTGCAAGAGAAACTCTACTATTTGCCTCCCAATCCCCTGCCTCGTATAGCCTGTTTTAACAGCAAGAGCACGTATTTCCGCCAAATCATGCCACATAATATGTAAAGCACCTACGCCAACAAGCTGACCCTGCCTTTCCACTACAATAAAATCCCGAATAAACTCATAAAGCATACTACGAGGACGTGAAAGCATCAGCCCTTTTTCTGCATATTTATTCACAAGGACGTGCATATCTTCAACATCACCCGGCTTTGCTTTTCTAATCATTCTTTAAGCTCCCCCATCTTTATTTTATCTTTTAAACTTCCTTGCTGTTATTTTATCAAAATCCCTGTATATACACAATAGTTTTTGCATATTTATTCAATATCGTTATTTTGTTATTCCATCCGCTGAAATTCTTTACGTAACCTTTTAATGATCCGCTTTTCTAAACGTGAAATATACGACTGGGATATCCCCAAAAGATCGGCCACCTCTTTCTGTGTTTTTTCTTGTCCCCCTTTTAAACCAAAACGCAAATCCATGATTCTCCGTTCACGGCTAGATAGTTTCTCCATCGCCTGTATTAAAAGCTTTTTATCTACTTCTTCTTCTAAAGCCTTATAAATAAGATCATTTTCTGTCCCCATCACATCAGAAAGAAGCAACTCATTGCCATCTAAATCAATATTCAAAGGTTCATCAAAAGAAACTTCAAAACGGGTTTTGTTACTTCGTCTTAAATGCATTAAGATTTCATTTTCAATACAGCGTGAAGCATAAGTAGCCAGTTTAATCTTTTTACCGGGGTCAAAAGTATTTACGGCCTTAATTAAGCCAATTGTTCCTATGGAAACCAAATCTTCTATCCCTACTCCGGTATTTTCAAATTTCCTCGCAATATATACTACTAAGCGTAAATTCCTTTCGATTAAAGTTCCTTTTACCGCCTGCTCACCTTTCTCTAAACAGTACAATAAATGGTTTTCCTCATCAACAGTAAGTGGCGGAGGCAAAGCTTCACTACTACCTACATAGAAAACATCTTCGCTCAATCCCAACAATTGTAATACTTTGGCTACTATTTCTCTAATTTTTCCTTGTCCTAAAAAAAACCGGCTATTAACCTGCATCTTTACCTCCCTTTCCCTTAATGTTCTTGCAAAATCTGCGGATGTAAAAGGGCTCTGTACTGCCCCTCCCGCGATAAAGATTTATTAACCAGCCCCAAAACTACATCACTGGTAATAATCTCCTTACGCCTATTTTTGATGACGATAAGATCAGGTCGAAAACCAATCATCAAGCCATGCCTTTTGCCTACAGAATTAAAAGGAATTACCCGTAAACGCGCTGCCCAATTCTCTTCCAAAGAAGCCAGTAATTCGCTTATTTCTGAATCTTCTTCACTTATTTTTTGCAGAATTTCCTTGGGCAGGACCTTTTCTAAAGCCTCACTTTCGACAACAATTACTGGTTTTTTAGTGAGAGGATCCGTTAATTGATTTCCTGTATCAAGTAAAGCCGGAACAACAATTTTCTGTTTCTGAAAATAAATGGTCAGACTATTTAATAACTGTTGCTGCAACCAACTTTTTCTCAGACAAGACAACCCGCTATAACCTAAAAAAAGAGCTACAACTACCCCTATCGCCAACCACAAATAATGGATTCCCCATAAAATACCCATCCCATTCCAAGCCTGGATGTATCCGGGAGCTGTATCCGTTAAAGATACCGCAGCGAAAACAGCCCCCCCCATCGTAAAAGATAAAAGATACATGTACGCCAAGGTGCGTACAAACTTCCCCACACTTTGCGGGCGATAGGCAACCCCCACCATAATTACTGCACAAACGTTTTTAGCAAAAAAAGAACTGAAGACAGACCATTCCGGTAATAAAATTACTAGCGAATATAAAGCACCTAAAACTGCACCCCACATTAGTCTAGTCAGCTTAATTGGTAAATTGGCAGCCTTTCCTGTTACCCATAAAATAAAAAAATCCATCATAAAATTAACCAGCAAAATGATATCTAAATAGACTTTGACTACCAGCCCGGTTTCTTCCATCTTTATCACCTCGGGCCTTTCCTACTTCCTCCATCATTATACAGTAACCGTCCACCATTTTTTGTCAAATCCTGCTGAGACTAAGCATACATTTTCCGCTCTTTTTCGCGGTTCGAATCATTATGCAAGACGGAACGACGAGGGCGTCGTTCCCTACGAATAATTTCACAAAACAACTGAATGAAGCACGAAACAGAAAACGGGACAGCATATTTTCACAACAAAAAAACAAGAGAACCGATCTCTTGTTTTTTTCATTATGCATTATGAATTATCTTTTTACTTACCGCTGTTTTTTCTTAAAAATTGCGGAATATATAACTCATCCTCATCACCCGACTGTTTTATTCCCATCTCCGTTACTTTAAATTTATCCTCTTTATCAAAACCGGTCGCAATAACAGTTACCCTAACTTCTTCACTCATCTTTTCATCAATAACCGCACCAAAGATAATATTAGCTTCAGGATCTGCAGCTTGAGCAATAATCTCCGCCGCTTCGTTAACTTCAAACAGACCTAATCCTGAACCACCGGTAATATTCAAGAGTACCCCTCTCGCTCCTTCAATAGAGGTTTCCAACAAAGGACTAGAAATTGCGGTTCGCGCAGCCAGACTAGCCCTGTTTTCGCCGGAAGCCGTACCAATACCCATCAGTGCTGTGCCTGTTTCCTGCATAATTGTCTTGACATCAGCAAAATCAAGATTAATTAAACCAGGGACGGCAATAAGGTCTGAAATACCTTGCACACCTTGCCGTAAAACATCATCGGCAATCCGGAAAGCATCATTAATCGATGTGTTTTTATCCACAACCTGAAGAAGTTTTTCATTAGGAATAATAATCAAGGTATCTACCTTTGCTTTAATATTCGCAATACCAATTTCTGCCTGAGACTGCCTTTTGCGACCTTCAAAAAGAAAAGGCCTAGTCACGACACCTACAGTCAAGGCGCCTAATTCCTTGGCCACTTCCGCCACAATCGGAGCAGCACCTGTTCCCGTTCCTCCGCCCATACCTGCAGTGACAAAAACCATATCAGCCCCTTTGATCGCAGCCTCTATATCATCACGACTTTCTTCTGCAGCTTTAAGCCCAATCTCCGGATTGGCCCCCGCACCAAGTCCTTTAGTCAATTTTGCGCCAATCTGAATTTTGTTTTCCGCCTTAGAAAGATGTAAGGCTTGAGCATCTGTATTAATTGCTATAAACTCGACACCCTTCAAACTGCTTTCGATCATTCTATTAACAGCATTACTACCACCACCGCCCACACCTATAACCTTTATTTCGGCATACTGGTTAATTTCCATCTCAAACTCCAGCATTTATTGTTTTCCCCTTTCATATATGGTAAAACTTTTTAGCATTCTACGCACAACTTCATTATCATAATGGTTATTCCACAATCATCAGCTATTATCCTTTTTTTAGTTACAGATTTTTATTTTTTCGCTTAATCACAGGTAAAGAATTATAGCGTAAGTCGATATATTCTACTGTTTGATTATTGATTAACTCTTCGTTTTCTACTAAAAGCTCTTGAATAATTTGTAATTTTTGTTCGATCTCCTTAGGTTCACCAAAATGTATTTCTACGCCCTGCAACATTTTAATGATCAGACTATAGGGACTTGCCGCTCTAATTTCCGCAACACTCTCCAAAAATTCCCTATCCATCAAACGAAGCAATTGTAAAGCAGCCTCTAACCCCGGTGTGGTTAAATCAGCTCCCAAAGAAATGCTCTCTTTTAAAGAAAGGCCACTAATCACAGGAAGATTTAAATTAAGCAAATCGTGAACTTGTTGGATATAGATTCCTTCCGCATCAATAGCTAAATACCCATCACTTCCCACAACTAAAGCAAGAGGAGTTCGTTCCTCCACTTTTAACACCAAGGTATGAGGAGGTTTTCTAGAAACAGACAGAGTTTTAATGACAGGGTGCATTTCTAATTTAGTTATGACTTCATGGGTATTTATCTTAAAAAGATTAGTTCCTAAATTTAAGCCGCTTAACTTTATTACAGTATCCTCTGCAACAATAGAACAACCGCTAACCTTGATCTCTTGCAAATTAAAAAAGGCCGAATTTATAAAAAAATAAAATGATAACAACAGACAAAATAACAAAAAAAAGCTTAACCCAATTAGAGATGCTCTATTCTTTCTTTTCTTGTACATAATTTTTCTCTTTCCTACACATTCTTCTCTCTGCAAAACAATGCGGTCAAAACCTTGATGTAGTATTTCAATTATATTATAACAAAAAGATGCTTCTTGTCCACTATCCTCTTAAAAGAAAAGGCAATTACTGCCTTTCCGTGATCCCGTTAACCCTCATAATCTGCGCCCCAAGATTGCGAAGTTTTTGTTCAAAATTTTCATAGCCCCGATCAATCAAATTTATTTTATCCACAACGGTAGCCCCCTCAGCAACTAATCCTGCCGTAACCAGAGCTGCCCCGGCACGTAAATCTGAAGTTTCCACATAAGCCCCACTCAAATTCTTGACACCTTTAATAATGGCGACCCGTCCTTCTACCTTAATATCGGCACCCATCCGCCGAAATTCATCGACATGTTTAAACCTATTTTCAAAAATTGTTTCCGTAACGATACTGGTTCCTTCCGATACAGCCATCAAAGCCATCACCTGAGCCTGCATATCTGTAGGAAAACCTGGAAAAGGCATCGTTTTATAATCAACACCTTTGGTACGCCTAAAACCTCTAACGCGAATCCCCTGATCACTTTCCGTGATTTCCACTCCGGCCTCTTTTAATTTAGAAATAACCGCCTCCACATGTTCCACAATCACATTTTCAATAAAAACATCTCCGCCCGTAATTGCTGCAGCCACCACAAAAGTACCTGCTTCGATCCGATCAGGAATAATCGTATGTTCAGCCGAACCTAATTCTTGCACACCCTCAATTTTGAGCACATCTGTACCTGCTCCCTTTACTTTAGCCCCCATCTTATTTAAAAAATTCTGTAAATCCACAACTTCCGGCTCTCGAGCGGCATTTCTAATTGTGGTCACTCCTTGTGCTAGAGTAGCCGCCATGATCAAATTCTCCGTAGCACCCACACTTGGAAAATCAAGACAAATTTCACTACCCACCAAATGCTCTGCTTTAGCCTCAATATAGCCATGTTTTTCTATTATTTGTGCTCCTAAAAGCTTCAATCCTCTCAAATGTTGATCCATCGGCCGGGAACCAATCGAACAACCCCCGGGATAAGCCAGTTTAACATGACGAAAACGTGAAAGAATCGGTCCCATTACTAAATTAGAAGCTCGCATCATCCGCGTTAAGCGGTCAGGCAGTTCCACCATACTAACATTAGCTGCATCTACGACCATGGTATTACCGGCAAGCTCTACCTTAGCACCTAAACAGAGCAAAACTTCTTGCATCACCTTCACATCACTCAATCTGGGAACATCCTTAATAGTACAAACACCCTTAGACAAAAGACAGGCGGGCAAGATCGTCAAAACCGAATTCTTCCCGCCACCTATGCGCACAGTTCCGGACAATCTGTTCCCGCCAATAATTACATATTTTCCCAATAACGCTCACCTCCTGTTGTCTTCAAAACCTAAAAAGACAACTTCAGTTTCCAACTCTACTCCATACTTTTGTTTTACCGCTTTTTGCACCTCCCTGATCAATGTTTTAATTTCGCTAGCTTTAGCTTCACCAAGATTGACAATAAAATTAGCATGCTTTTCAGAAATCTGGGCATCGCCAACACGCCAACCTTTGGCACCTACGCCTTCAATTAACCGGCCTGCTCCCTGCCCTGTGTTTTTAAAAACACTGCCCGCATTAGGCAATTCAAGCGGTTGTTTTTCCCGACGTAAATGAAGATATTGCCTCATCCGCTGCTTAATTTCCGAAATATTCCCTATTTGTAAGGTCAACCTTATTTCTACAATTAACTCCTTTTCCCTTTTAAAAATACTATCCCGATACTTTAAGGCCAATTCTTCCTTACGATATTCCTTAGTCTTTCCCTCCATATTTAAAGATTGGACACTAACAATTACCTGATCCAAGGAACAGCCATAAGCACCTGCATTCGTCACTACAGCTCCACCCAAGGAACCGGGGATACCGGCAGCGAACTCCAAACCTGTAAGCCCTTTTTCCGCTGCTAAACGACTCAAATGAGACAACAAGACACCTGAACCAACAGTAACCTGATGCTGTTGCCAAGTTATTTTCTGAAATCCTTGCGTCAAAATTACTAACCCTCGCAGCCCTTGATCAGCAATCAAAACATTGGAACCCACGCCCAAAATAGTTACCGGAACTTGATACTGCCGCGCCAACTGCAAAACTTCAGCACACTCGGCGAGGTCTTCCGGCTGGTAAACGAGATCTGCCGGCCCCCCTACCTTCCAAGTGGTATATTTTTGTAAAGGTTCCTGAAAAAAGAGAGGTCCATACCTTTTTTCATTTAGTAATTTATAAAACTCCCCAAATCCCATCCTCTTCTCCTTTACCTATCCCCTAAACAACTTTTAAAATCAGGAAACATTTTTTCCTTTTTCCTTTAATAATTTATATAAAGCCACACCCACTGAACAAATATCGCCGGCCCCCAGCGTCAAAACTAAATCTCCCGGCCGCACCATTTCTGCAAGCTGCAAAGCAATCAAATCTTTATCAGGTATATATTCGGTTTTTTGTCCTGTTTGTTTTTCTATTTCTTCAAGCAATAAACGGGCACTAACCCCAGGAAGTGGTCTTTCTCCTGCCGCATATATTTCTGTCATCACCAGAACATCTGCATCTTGAAAAGCCCTCCCAAACTCTTGCTTTAAAAACTGTGTCCTCGAAAAACGATGAGGCTGAAAGACAGCTACAACTCGTTGTGCCCCCACTGTTTTCACTGCCGCTAAAGTAGCTTTTAATTCAGAAGGGTGATGAGCATAATCATCATAAATGCAGATCCCATTAACCTCACCAATTTTTTCAAATCTTCTCTGCACACCTCGAAAATCGAGCAAATTTTTAGCTATCTTGG
>Ga0265294_10002319_pt1 | contig 25049 bp, 20 predicted proteins | sample MunlanPumphouse3_FD_192504 | JGI IMG/M metagenome (GOLD analysis project Ga0265294, IMG submission 192504) | Groundwater microbial communities from a municipal landfill in Southern Ontario, Canada - Pumphouse #3 | ecosystem: Environmental > Aquatic > Deep subsurface > Groundwater | place... | reverse complement strand
GTTAATTGAGAAATCTGACCAAGCCTTAATTGAAAAAGAGTTAAAGAAAATTCTTAAAACAGGAACTACCACTATTGGAGCTATTAGCTCTTATGGATTTGATTTACAGCCTTGTTTAAATACTCCTTTAAATGTGGTTTTTTTTAATGAAGTAATTGGTTCAAAACCTGAAATGATAGATACCCTTTTTAGTGATTTCAAAGCACGATTAAATCAAACCTTAAAACATAAATCTAAACGATTTATTCCAGCTATTGCAGTTCATTCACCCTATTCAGTACACCCTTTTTTATTAAGAGAAGTGTTAAGTATTGCCAAAGAAAAAAAGCTCTGTGTTACTGCACACTTTTTAGAAAGCAATGAAGAAAAAGAGTGGTTAAAAGATAACACCGGTGGTTTTTTAGATTTTTTTATGAAACTTTTGGGACAGAACCAATCGGTAACTTCTTCAATGGAGTTTTTAGAACAGTTTAAACAAATAGAACCTCTTAGTTTTACACATTGTTTACAAGCTAACAACGAGGAACTTAAAAAAATAGCGGAGCTAAATGGTGTTATTAACCATTGTCCTACTTCTAATAGATTATTAAATAACAGTAAATTGGATTTAAAGAAATTAAAAGAGAGTGATGTCGTTTTTTCAATAGGAACAGATGGGTTAAGTTCAAATAATTCATTAAGTATGTTTGATGAACTACGAAATGCTTTAATGATTCACGCCAATAGCAATATTACAAAATTGTCAAAAAAACTTTTAAAAGCTGCTACTTTAAATGGAGCTAGAGCATTGGGGTTAAATAAAGGTAGCTTAGAAAAAGGTAAACAAAGCGATATGATTGCATTTTGCCTTCCTGATGCTATTAAGAATAAAGAAGAGGTAGCCATGCATATTATTTTACATACAAAATATGTGAATAAAACTATTATAGGAGGAGAAGATGTTTGAGTTTCTTAGAATTTTATTTTTACCTCTTACTAAAACACTGGATTTCATAACAAAATATTTTAAAACCATTGTTTTTTTAACTATTGTATTTTTTGTTTTTTACGAAAGTGAGGGCAAAAATTTAGAAGTCGCTAATTTACAAAGAATCGACTTAACCGGTCCTATTTTGAATGTTGACAAAACATTAGAAGCCATACAAAATGCTTCAAAAAATGCAAATATCAAAGGGGTTTTGTTAAATGTAAACTCACCAGGAGGTGCTGTTGCTCCTTCTGTAGAAGTAGCTTATGCCATAAAAGAGTTAGCACTAAAAAAACCTGTAGTTGCATATGCTAGTGGAATAATGGCAAGTGGAAGTTACTATGCTTCTATTTGGGCGTCTAAAATAATTGCAAATCCTGGAAGTATGGTAGGTTCCATTGGAGTTATTTTTCAAGGTGCAAATATTGAAGAGTTAATGCAAAAAATTGGAGTTCAAACGCAAACTATTAAAGTAGGGCGATACAAAGAGTCAGGAACATTTGCAAGACAGTGGAACGCTATAGAAAAAGAGGAATTAACTCGAGTGATTGAAGATACTTATAGTATGTTTGTTCAAGATGTAGCAACTGCTAGAAACCTAAACCCCAAAGATCATGAACTCTATGCTGATGCCCATATCTTTACAGCCAGACAAGCAAAAGAAGTAGGGTTGATTGATGAGGTAGCCACGTTGAGTTTTGCCTACAACGAGTTATATACCTTAAGTAAAGTAGAAAAGCCAGTTTGGGTAAAAGAGGACAAATTAGATCGTTTTATAGACAGAGTTATGAGTGAAGCCTTTTCTAATTTTTCACTCCAATTTATGGATGGATTAAAGGCCTATTAATTCATAGTATAAAGAGTAAAAAAGTAAAAAAAGGCAAAGGAGTTTTCCTTTGCCCTTTTTTATAAGTCAATGACTATTAATCGCAAATAGATTCTTTTTCTTGAACTAAAGTACCTGTAACTACTTTATAAGTATCGTTTGCAATAACATACTCTTCATTAGTAGGAATAACAAAAATTCTACCACGTGAGCCATTGGTTGAAATATCTCTTGCCATTGAGCATCGTTTGTTGTTTTTAGTTGGGTCAATATTTAAGCCCATGTAATCTAAACCAGCACACACTTTTTCTCTGATTAATGCTGCATTTTCACCAATACCACCTGTGAAGCATAAGGCATCAACCCCATCTAGTGCAGCTGCGTATGAACCTACATATTTTTTAATAATATATGCAATCATATCAACTGCTAAACGGCATCTGTCATCGCCTGCTTCTCTTCCTTCTAAAACTTCTCTTAAGTCAGAAGATTTTCCAGAAACCCCTAAAATACCTGATTTTTTATTTAAAACATCAAGCGTTTCTTGAATATTTAATCCCTCTTTTTCCATCATATATTGTATGGCACCAGCACCAATATCTCCACATCGTGTACCCATCATAAGACCTTGAACAGGAGTTAATCCCATAGAAGTGTCAATACATTTGCCATTGAAAACTGCAGATACTGAAGAACCGTTTCCTAAGTGACATACAATAATTCTTGTGTTGTGTTTTCTGTCCAACATATTTCTGGCTTCATTAGAAACATAAAAGTGGCTTGTTCCATGGAAACCATATTTTCGCACTTGATGTTTTTCATATTGTTCATAAGGAAGAGGATACATAAATGCATAATCAGGCATAGTTTGGTGAAATGCCGTGTCAAAAACAGCAACGTTTGGTTTAGTAGGCATTAGTTCTTGACAAATTTCCATTCCCATAATATTTGCAGGATTGTGTAAAGGAGCTAATGGAATTAATTCTTTCATTTTTTCAATTACACGAGCAGTTACCATAACTGAACCAGTGAACTCTTCTCCACCGTGAACGGCTCTATGACCAATAGCATCGATGTCATCAATTGAGTTAATAACTTTACCCGCACCATCTGTTAGTGTTTTTAGTACCAATTCAATTGCTTCTTTATGCGTAGGCATTGAAACTTCAAGTTTAAGTTTCTTATCATCACCATATTCGTGTTTTAAAACTCCATCAATTCCAATTCTTTCACATAAACCAGTAGCTAAAACTTCTTTACTAATAGGATTCATTAATTGATATTTTAAAGATGAGCTTCCGGCGTTTAATATAAATACTGTCATTTCTTATTTCCTTCTAAAATTATTTACACTGTGTTGCAGTTATAGCAACTAAGTTTGAGATATCTTCTACAGAACAGCCACGAGAGAGGTCATTAACAGGTTTTGCTAATCCTTGAATAATAGGTCCATGAGCTGCTGCATTGGCGAATCTTTGTACGAGTTTGTACGAAATGTTTCCAGATTGTAAATCAGGGAAAACTAAAATATTAGCAGTTCCTGCTACTTTTGAATCAGGAGCTTTTTTCTTGCCAATGGCTTCAACAATTGCAGCATCTGCTTGCATTTCACCATCAAAAGCAAAATCTACATTTCTATCTTTTAAAATTTGAACGGCATTTCTAACTTTATCAACCATTGGATGCTCGGCGCTTCCCATAGTAGAAAATGACAGCATTGCAACTCGTGGCTCTAAGCCTACAACATTTTTAGCAGTAGCAGCTGTTGATGCTGCAATATCAGCTAGTTGTTCAGCAGTAGGGTCTGGTAAAACAGCACAATCTGCAAAAAGAATCAACCCATTGTCTCCGAATTTGCCATCAGATGTTTCCATAACAAATGAAGACGAAACAGTTTTAATGCCAGGAGCTGTTTTAATGACTTGAATGGCAGCTCTTAATACATCTGCAGTAGGAGAGTTAGAACCAGCAACCAAACCATCAGCATCGCCTAGTCTTACCATCATACAACCAAAAAAACGTGATTCAGTTGTTAGAATCTCTTTAGCTTCAACAGCAGTTAATCCTTTTGATTTTCTCAATTCAACCAATTCATTAACATACACATCCATTTTTGCAAAATCAGAAGGATCAATAATTAAAGCTCCCTCAATATTAGCATTGCATTTAATAGCATCAGATTTGATTGTTTGTGGATTTCCAATTAAAACAATTTTAGCTGTTTTTTCAGATAAAACTTGCTCTGCAGCTTTTAAAACTCTTTCGTCTTCAGACTCTGGAAGTACAATAGTTTTAAGCTCTCTTTTAGCATTTTCTTTAATACTATCAATTAGACCCATTTTATATTCCTTTCAAATTTAGTGAATATAGATTATAAATTAAAAGCGTAGCATTCAAATAGCATTTTAATTAGTAATCTAGTTGAAAGAATATTTTATATTATAATTAAGAAAATGTATACAAAAAGAGGTTTTTTTAAAATTAAAATTAGTTTTGGGAAGATTTGTAATCTTTATCTATTTTTATTTGTGATTTATAAAAATAACTTTAAGATTTAAAAGTAGTTTCTAACAAAAGCATTAAGCTTTTGTTAAGGTGAAAGTATCGTTTGCTATAACAAACTCTTCATTTGTTGGAATAACAAAAATTTTAACTTTAGAAGAACTAGCGTTAATTTCTCTTGCGTTACAATTTTTTACTCTATTTTTTTCACCATCAAGAACAATTCCCATAAACTCTAAATTTGAGCACACTTTTTCTCGAACTAATTCGGAGTTTTCTCCAATGCCTGCTGTAAAACAAATGGCATCAACGCCACCCATAAGTCCAGCATATGAACAGAGGTATTTTTTAATACGATTGCATTGCATTTCAATGGCTAAAGAGGCTCGCATATCTCCTTTTTTAGAAGCTTCAATAACTTCTCTTAAATCAGAACTAATACCTGAAACACCTAAAAGTCCCGATTTTTTATTTAAATAATCAATAACTTGTGTAGCACTCATATTTTTCTTTTCCATTAAATAAGCAATAACCGCTGGATCTAAGTCACCACTTCGTGTTCCCATTATTAAGCCCTCAAGTGGTGTTAAACCCATTGAAGTATCAAAGGATTTTCCATCTTTAACGGCACACATTGAAGAGCCATTACCTAAGTGACATACAATAATCTTAGCATTTTTGTTATTTAAAAGCTTTGCAGCTTCTTTTGAAACAAACGAATGGCTAGTTCCATGAAAACCATATTTTCGTACCTTATGTTCAAGATAATCTTCATAAGGAATGGCATACATATAATTTTCAGGCGGCATAGTTTGGTGAAATGCTGTGTCAAAAACAGCTATATTTGGTTTTTTAGGCATGAGTTCTAAACAAATTTTAATACCTAAAATATGAGCGGGATTATGCAAAGGAGCCAGTGGAATTAATTTTTCTAATTTTTTAACAACGCTGTCATCAATTAAAACACTTTGGCTAAAATATTCTCCTCCGTGAACTACACGGTGTCCAATCGCGTCAATATCTTCTTCAATTGAATCAATTACTTTTTGGTTCCCTTTAATTAAAAGAGCAAGAACATATTCAATAGCCTCTTTATGGGTGGGAAAGTTAATATCTTTGCTTGTTTTTAACTCATTTGCTTCATGAATAATGCGTCCATCAATTCCTATTCTTTCGCACAATCCAGAAGCTAAAACTCGATGCGTTGCATGGTTCATCAATTGATACTTTAATGATGAACTTCCCGCATTTAAAATAAATATTAGCATAGATAACCTTTTAAAATTTTTTATATTGTATCAAAATCTTTATTGATTAAATTTTAACTTTAGGTTGATTTTTGAGTTTTAAAAACATTAAAGCACTCATTATAGCGTCATTATAAGCATCATGTTTGCTTAAGTGTGGAAGATCTAAATCTTTTAAAATGGTGTTAAAACGTAAATCTATATGCCCTTGAGGAATGGCTTCAATTTTCCAATCATGGTATAAAGCAGATATCTCTACTGCTTTATTGGGAAGAGTAATTCCAATTAAAGGCTTAAGATGTTTATTGACCATAGCAATATCAAACTCTAAATAATATCCCACTAAAATTCTATTTCCAATAAAATCTAAAAACTCTTTTAAAACTTCTTCTATTTCATCTGCTTCAAGTAAGTCGCACTCTCTTATATGATGAACTTTAATAGAATCTATTTGCAATTTACTTTTTGGCTTAACACATCGTACAAATTTTTTACTAGCAACTATGGTATTGTTTTTAATTAACACAGCACCAATGGAGATAATGTCATCTGTTAAGACATTTAAACCCGTAGTTTCGCAATCAAAGCAGATAAACTCATCTTTACTGGGCTTATCGAACAAATAAAGATAGCTATTATCTGTTAAATTTTTTTTATTAAAATGGTTTTTTATGGTTCTAAACATAATTTAACTTATAGTGGAATTCGAGTTTTTTCTTTAACTTATTGACAATTTTAAAACTCTCTTTTAGCAAATCTTTTTCCATACTGTTTAATTCATTGGGGTTGATGTAGTTGTCTATTTTAGTACCAGCATCTAGTTTTGCAAGATTTGACTTAAGTTTTATAGTGGTTAAAAAGTTAAAAGCTTCAATTAGTTCTTGAGTAAACTCATGGTCAAAAACCCCTAATCTATTAAGTTCTTTTATTCGTCTAATAGTATTGGTTCTAAAAAGTTTATGTTCCAAACTTAAACTTCGTATCCCTTGTACTAAAATAAAAATCCCACCTTTTTTAATGTCAATTTGGTTAGGGTGATCTTTATTGTCGTTGTCAAAAACAAAGCCATCAAAAAAGCCAAGAGGAACATTAAATGAAGTAATAATTTTAGCAAAGTGCATAAAAAAGCTTTGTGAATTAGCACCCACTTTAAAAATATGCTCTTTTAACGATTGCATAAGTTTTTTATCGCCACTTGCACACACAGCATCGTAAAAAATGGCAAGATTCATAAAATCATCGCCTGTTTTATTGGTAATCCAAGAAAAAATCAGGTCTTTAAAATCTTTATGACGTCGGCACCAATAGGGGTTAGAAACCATAATATTACCCTCACATCGAGGAAACCCAAAATCAACTAAATATTGCGTATATTGTTGCGTGTAAGCATGGAGTTCTTCTTCTGAAATTTCGCAATCATCAGCAACAATTAACGCATTGTCTTGATCTGTTTTTAAAACTTGCTCGCCTCTTCCCTCGCTGCCCATAACCACTAAACAAGACTTTCCAATAAGTGATGGTGGTGCTGTTATTAAAAACAGTTTATTCATAATTTTTTGATTGAGTTGGTTAATAAGTTTCGAAATAAAGTCGATTTTTACTCCCTTAGCATTAAGAGAGCGTATAATTTTTATAAGTGAAATACTGGCTTCTTTTAGATCTTCTACGGTTTCGGCTTTCTCAATTTTGTTAGAAACTGAAAAGGTGTGTGTAGCAAAGAATGAAGAGAGCGAAATTTGGTCAAGTATTCCTACTATCTCCTCTTTATCGTTTGTAACGGCAACTCTTTTAATACCATGTTTGGTCATTAACACTTGAGCATTGAATAAAAAGTCATTCTCATAGACGCTAATAATACCTTTGGTTGAAATTTTCCCTACAATATCATCGTAATCCATACGATTTAAAATTACTTTTTGTCTGAAATCGGAGTCGGTAACGATATAAATATTCTTTTCTTCGTCATTTAATAATAAAGTAGGAACTTTCTCTTTTTTAATTCTTAAAGCTGCTTCGTATATGGTTGTATTATAGGGGATTATTACCGCTTTATGAACAGTAGCATCTTTAACTTTTGCCACCATCATATTGGAGAGTTCTTTGCTTTTTTCATTAGAAATGTTGGCATTGAGTTTTTGTGAAATAGATTGAAAAAAGTAGCTTTCTAATGAAGAGTTATCATGCAGAATTTTTATAAAAATCTCTCTATCTAGTGCATAACAAATGGTTTCTTGTGCAGTAACAAAAGCGTTTTTAGAATAATTTTCAAGCAAAGATTTTGCATCGAAAACTTCATTAACTGAATATAAAGAGATAACTTCTTCCTCTTTAATCTCTTGGACTACTCCTTTAATAATAAAATAGAGTTTTTGCGGATGCGTATTGCTTTGCTGGATGATTTCACTTTTTTTAAAATAGATAATGTCTAAGTTAGAAGCTATTTCTTCAAGTTGCTGCTTGCTTAAGTTGTCAAAAGGGTGGATGTTTTTAATAAACGAGGTTTGTTCTAAGATGCTCATGATACTTCCAAATATTATTTTTTTGATATATTTTAGAAAAGTGTAGCATATACTTTGTTGTAAATAACTTAGAAAAGAAGCAATAAAAGAACACAAGTGAAGCAAAAAGGAGTTACTAAAGAGAGTATTCTCTTTAGTAACTTAAATGGCTTAGTGGTCGACAGCTCCGTCGGCACCAATACCTGTTTCTGCACGAATATTTTGTGCGTCATACGATTCAATCTCTTTTTGAGCTCTTTGAGATTTATCTGTAATAGAGAAAAACCAAATTGATATAAACGCCGCAGTTACCGAGAAAAGGGCAGGGTGTTTATATGGGAAAATGGCTGTAGGGTAATGTAAAATTTCAACCCAAACCGTTGGACTTAATATTACAAGAATAACAGCCGTTAACAGACCAATAAATCCTCCAATAAATGTTCCTCTTGTTGTTAATTTTGACCAATAAATTGATAAAAATAAAATTGGGAAGTTTGCACTAGCAGCAATAGCAAAAGCTAGACCAACCATGAAAGCAATGTTTTGATTTTCAAAAGCAATTCCTAGAATAACACCAACTATTCCAATAACAATAACTGATCTTTTAGAAACTTTGATTTCATCTGCTTCTGAGGCTAAACCTTTTTTCATAACAATGGCATAAATATCATGAGAAATAGATGATGCTCCTGCTAAAGTTAACCCTGAAACAACTGCTAAAATAGTTGCAAATGCAACCGCTGAAATAAATCCTAAGAAAATATCTCCACCTACAACATGAGATAAGTGAATAGCAGCCATGTTTGCACCACCAATTAATTTTCCATTTTCAAAATAAACAGCACCTTCAGGAGAGTTTAAAAATACAATGGCACCTAAACCAATTACGGCAATGATTAAGTAAAAATAACCAATGAACCCAGTTGCATAAACAACTGATTTTCTAGCTTCCTTAGCATTTCCAACTGTAAAAAATCTCATTAAAATATGAGGTAATCCAGCAGTTCCTAGCATTAATGCCATTCCTAAAGAAATAGCAGAAATAGGGTCTGAAATAAATCCACCAGGAGCCATAATAGATTGCCCTTTATCATGAATTTCAACTGCTTTTGTTGCTAATGTTTCAAATGAGAAGTTAAAACTGGCCAATACCATGAATCCCATAAAAGTAACACCAGAAAGCAATAAAACTGCTTTAATAATTTGTACCCAAGTTGTTGCTAACATACCACCAAAAGTAACATAAACAATCATCATTACACCAACAAGGATAACAGCATACTCATAATCCATACCAAATAAAATCTGGATAAGCTTTCCAGCACCTACCATTTGAGCAATCAAATAGAGTGTTACCACCGATAAAGAACCAAATGCAGCCAAGATTCGAATCTCTTTTTGAGATAATCGGTATGCAGCAATATCGGTAAATGTAAATTTTCCTAAGTTTCTTAATTTTTCAGCCATTAAAAATAAAATTACTGGCCAACCCACTAAAAATCCAACTGCATAAACTAATCCATCGAATCCATTTAAATAAATCATTCCTGAAATACCTAAAAATGACGCAGCAGACATATAGTCTCCAGCAATAGCCATACCGTTTTGGAATCCTGTGATTCCTCCACCTGCAGTATAGAAGTCACTTGCCGATTTTGTTTTACTCGCAGCCCACTTTGTAATTCCTAATGTTCCTGCTATAAAAATAAAGAACATAATAATAGCAGAGATATTTAAATCTCTTTTCCCTTCAAATGAGGCATCTCCAGCAGCAAATAGTGCAATTGCACAAAGGCTTAATAGGGTAATTATTCTAAACATTATAATAAATCCTTTACATCATCTTTAATACTATTGGTTAAATCTTCAAACTCAGTGTTTGCTCTTCTAACATAGATTAATGTGGTAATAAAGCTTATTACAATAATCGCGGCTCCAATTGGATACGATACTGTCATAACACCTTCTCCTAATTTTACTGCTAGCAACTCTTTGTCAAAAGCAATTACTAGAACAAAACCGTAAAACATTGTCAAAACAAAAATCGAAAGTTTCAGTGAAAATGAATTTCGTTTCGATGTTAATTCTTGATACTTTGGATTTGCCTTAATTTTTTTGACTAATTCGTCATTCATACATTCCTCCATGAAATTCTTAAAAATAGGCTCATTTTAAGAGATTGTTTTTTAAACCTAATGATTAATTGAAATTACAACACTGCTAAAGTAGCAAACAAATAGCGTGAAAGTAGCAATTAAATAGCATTAAGTAAACCAAGCGTAATTATACACAGATAAAATAATGGAAAGCTATCATAAAAGCATATTAAGTAAAGGTTAAGTTATATAAAAAATGGTGTAACTTAATGAAACAAAATAGAAGAAAAAGAAGAAAGTTATGCCTTAAGGCTTAACCTTCATAAAATGTAGAGTGAGCAGGGGTCATATCTTTTAGTTTTAAAAACATCATAGAGGTCATGATGGCATCGTTTAGAGCATCGTGTTTTCCTAATTCGGGGATATTTAAAGTTTTCATAATGGTGTCAAATTTTAAATCAACAAATTGGTACTCTGAGTTTTTTTGTCTTGTTTTGTAATACATAGAAGAGACTTCAATGTTTCGGTTTGGAATTTTAATACCTAAAAATTCTTTGGTATATTTGTTAATCATAGCAATATCAAATTTAACATAATAACCTACAATAGGACGATTGCCAATAAAATCTAAAAGTTCAAAAATAGCTTCTTTTGCATTCATAGCATTTTCTAAATCAATGGGTCTAATTTGATGAATTTTAATAGAAGTTGCATTGATATTTTTAGAAGGTTTAACAAAAATATTGAGTGTTTTGCTCATTAAAACTTTGTTCTTTTTAATGATAACCGCACCAATGGATATAATTTCATCTTTTCGTGGGTTTAAACCTGTTGTCTCACAATCTAAACAGACATATTCGTCTTCAGGTTCATCTTCAAATAAACACAAAAACCGTTTCTCTTTAAGTCTTGAGAGTTGCCATTTTCTAAGTAAATTTTTAAACATTATGAAATCTTATCTATTTTAAACGTATAGGTAATAAACTTTTTAAAGCTGCTTACAATACTAAAACTGTCTTTAAGTAAATCTCTTTCAATTTTGCCCAATGTATGTGTATCTACAATATTGTCAATAAATTTTCCATCTTGTAACTTTTGAAGTTGTGCTTTTAAACGAATAGTATTAAGTAAATCAAAAGCTTCAAGCAGTTCACTGGCTTGTTCAGTTTCTAAAATTTTTCTTTGTTCTAGTATTTTAATTCGTTTAATAGTAGTAGTTTCTCGAATTTTTTCTCTTAATGCTAAACTTCTTACCCCTTGAACAATAGGAAAAACACCTGCTTTTTTAATATCAATATCATGAGTTTTAGTCATAAAATTGGCAATTTTACTTGGCGTTTCAAAAGTTAATGTTGCTTTTGCAAAGTATGCCATAAAGACATCTTTGTCGTGTAGTTTTTCAAACAAATCATCTTTTAAATTAATTAACAGCTCTTTTCTTCCAGCAACTGCAAAGGAGTCAAAGAAAATTGCTAAATCCATATAATTTTGCATATCAGGAGCTTCAATCCATTTTGCAGTATCTTTTTTATAATCTCTAACATTTTTACACCAAAATGGGTTAGAAACCATAACATTTCCTTCACATCGTGGGTACCCAAAATCAATTAAAATATCTGTCATGTTATTCATATACGGTCGGTATTGTTCCACATCAACATCATTACATACTACAAGGGCGTTATCTTGGTCGGTTTTTATGATTTGTTCATTCCTTCCTTCACTTCCCATAACTATTAAACAAGCATCTTTTTGCAGCTCTTTAGGAACTACTAGTTGATAGAGTTTTCGGTAAACTTTTAAGTTAAGTTGACCAATCAAGTTAGAGATATGGTGAACTTTTACCCCTTTTGCATTTAGGGTTTTAATAGTATTTATAAGCTCCGTACTGGCTTCTTTTAAATCTTCAATAGATTTTGCTTTTTTAATTTTCGAATCCACTACATAGGTATGATTTGCAAAGTGTGAAAGAACATCTATTTGTTCTAGTACTCCAATCATCTCGCCTTTTGAGTTTTTTACCCCAATTCTTTTAATATTTTTTTTAATAAGTAAGCTAAAAGCGTCAAATAAATAATCATCATTTTGAACAGATATTAGTGGGAAGATGGCTATTTCTTCAACAGGAATTGATAAATCTCTTCCTTCTAAAAGAACTTTCATTTTTAATAAGGAGTCGGTAATAATTCCATACTCTAACTCTCTTTGTACAATAATAGTAGAGGTTTTATACTCCATTGACTTTTGAATGGCATCAATTAAAGAGGTTCCTGCTTGAACCATACAACTTTCATGAATAACAGTATCATCTACTCGAGCAATCATAAAAGAAGAGAGCTCAGAAGTAAACTCTTTATTTTTTAACTCTTGTATTTTATTAACTAAATTATTTAAAAAGAAAGTTTTAAATTCACTGTTGCTCTCTATTAGCTTTAAAAAAATATCTTTTTTAAGTTCGTAACAGATTAAATCTTCATAGACGATAAAGGTATGCTTTGTTTTGCCATATATTAAAGAGTTGGCATCAAAAGAGTCTTCTTGGTGAAAATCCATAGCAAGAATATCTTCATTGTATTCGTGAACGGTCCCTTTTATAATAATAAAGAAATTACTGGAAACTTTTTCCGGGCTAATTAGAATAGTATTTTTTGGATAATAAGCAATGTCCATATTTTTAATACAAATGCTCATTTGGTTAGAGGTCAATACCTCGAAAGGGTGGATTTTAGATAGAAATGACTCTTGATCTCGTAAACTCATAAAAACCCTTTTAATTTAATTTTAATGATAGGCTAAGAGGTAGACTTATTTTATAAATAAGTTTTGAAATTAGTACTTTTTTATATTAAGTTTTTAGATAAATGTTCGCGTAAATATCTAAAAATTTAATATAAAAAAATACTATAAAGTATGCCCAAGGCATACTTTATATAGTATCACTTTTTAGTGATCGTGTGCTTCACCAGCACCTGAAGGAATTCTAATTCTTTCAACTAAATCTTGAATCTCTTGTGGAGGTGGAGGAGTCATTCTTGATACAACAAACGCTACTATTAAGTGTAAGATTGTACCAACTGTTCCAATACCTGTTGGGTTGATTCCTAAGAAATAATGTGCTGGATTTCCGCCTAAGAATACAAAGTATATAATGTATCCAAATGTAAAGATTAAACCAGTTAAAATACCTGCAATTGCACCTTCTTTATTCATTCGTTTATCAAATACCCCAAGGATAATTGTTGGGAAGAACGCAGCCGCAGCTAAACCAAATGCAAATGCAACAACTTGTGCAACAAAACCTGGAGGGTGTATTCCTAAGTAACCTGCAATTAAAATTGCAACTACTGCTGAAATTCTAGCCCACATTAATTCTGATTTCTCATTCATTGTAGATTTACCTGTTTCTGGGTCTCTAAAAATTACTTGACCTAGTAAATCGTGTGCAATAGAAGAAGCAATTACCAATAACAGACCAGCTGCTGTTGAAAGTGCTGCTGCTAAGCCCCCAGCTGCGATAAATGCAATTACCCAGTTAGGTAAGTTTGCAATTTCAGGGTTCGCTAAAACCATGATATCATTATCAACATATAGCTCATTTTCTATTTTACCGTTATTTTCAGCGGCAATACCATTAGTAGTGATTCTTTCACCATATGGACCAAAATCTTCTTCACCTTCAAATGCTGGTTTACCTTTAGTAAATGCACTTCCAACAGCGTATTGGATTTTCCCATCGCCATTTCTATCAGTCCATGCAAGTAGTCCACCATGTTCCCATGTTTTAAACCAAGCACCATTATTTGGAGTACCATCAGGATGTGTTAACTCACCGTTAACAAATGCTTTGTACTCAACATTTTGAACGTTTTTAATTAAGTTTACTCTTGAAAATGCAGCAACAGAAGAGATAGTTGTATACATAATCGCAATAAAAATTAACGCCCAACCAGCAGAAATTCTAGCATCTTTAACCGTTGGAACTGTAAAAAATCTTACAATTACGTGTGGTAAACCAGCTGTTCCTAGCATTAATGCTGTTGTTAACATAAACATATTCCATAAGTTACCTGGATCAGTATATTGTTTAAATCCTAAGTCCGTAACCGCTGTATCTAAGGCATGCAGTAAGTAGGTACCTTCAGGAATAACTCTTACTCCATCATTGAATTCAAATGTAATTTTTCCAAACATACCTAATTGTGGTAAGAATGTATCTGTTACTTGAAGTGATAAGAAAATCGCAGGAATCATAAATGCGAAAATCATAACTACATATTGTGCAACTTGTGTATATGTAATCCCTTTCATTCCACCTAAAACTGAGTAGAAGAAAACAATTGCCATACCAATAATAACACCTGTATTAACATCAACTTGTAAGAATCTTGAAAATACGATTCCAACCCCTCTCATTTGACCAGCAACATAGGTAAATGAAACGAAGATAACAGCAATAACTGCAACAACTCTAGCTGTGCTTGAGTAGTATCTGTCACCTACGAAATCTGGAACTGTAAATTTACCGAATTTTCTTAAATAAGGTGCCAATAACATTGCAAGAAGAACGTATCCACCTGTCCATCCCATTAAGTAAGCACCACCGGCACTTCCCATAAATGAAATAATCCCAGCTAGTGAGATAAATGAAGCAGCTGACATCCAGTCTGCAGCAGTTGCCATACCATTTGCTATTGGGTGAACTCCCCCACCAGCAACGTAGAAATCTTTAGTTGAACCCGCTTTTGCCCATAATGCAATACCAATATATACTGCAAATGAGACACCTACGAATAGATAAATTAATGATTGTAATTCCATGTTCTTCCTTCCTACTCGTTTACGCCGTATTTTTCATCGATTCCCGTCATCACTTTTACGTAGATGAAAATCAAAATAACGAACATGTAAATTGCACCTTGTTGTGCAAACCAAAATCCTAACTTAACACCAGATATACTAATGGTATTTAGTTGTTCAATAAAGATAATACCGCAACCAAAAGAAACAACAAACCAAACTATTAATAGTTTGATAATTGTGCTAATGTTTTCTTTCCAATAAGCTTGAGCTTTTTCTGGACTCATCTGTTCTCCTTTTTTAGTTTATACCTAATGAATAAAAAAATAGGTTATATTTCTTTAACCATTACTAAAGTAACGGGAGCAGTATAAAGAATGTAAATAGCAATTAGATAGCATTGATAATTATTTTAGAAAGTTTTTTGTTTTTTGTATGAATTTAAATGAAAGTAGCGTTTTTATGCCACTTTCAGAAGAGTTATGCCGAATAATATCGGTCTATTTTGTAGCCTAAACCTCGAATATTTTTTATAAAATCCTCTTTTAGCGATTTTTTTAATCGAGATATTTCAGCACGGATAGTAGGGTTGTCAATATCTTCTGCGTCCCAAACATCAATTCTAAAGCGTTCAAAATCTACAATCATATTGATGTTTAATGCTAATATATGAATAATTTCTAATTGTTTTTTAGTTAAATTTTGAGGTTGATTGTTAAAATAGAGTGTTTTGTTGGTTTTAGAGTAAGAGTAGTTTTTGGAAAATTTAATATGTGAAGTAGTCTGTTGTTCATTTTTTAAGATTTGGTTAATTTTAATACCAAGTTCCGCTAAATGAAATGGTTTTTTTAAATACTCTTTGCACCCTAAATCGTACCCTTTTGTAATATCTTCAATATCTTGTAAAGCACTAATAAATATAGTTGGAATAAAGATTTTTTTTTGATTTAAAAGTGTTAAAACTTCAAAGCCGTCTAAAGAAGGAACGTTAATATCTAAAATTAACAAATCGTAACTGCTATCAACAGAGTCAACTACAGCTTGACCATCTGTAAAGCTCTCAACTAGATGCCCAATGCTGCTTAGATATTCACTCATAGCATTGTTAAGCATTAACTCATCTTCAAGAAGTAATATTTTCATATTTTTTAAACCTATAAATAAATTTTGTTTCATCGCTGTTTGATTCTAGGTTGATTATAACCGAATTTTCATCACAAATCTCTTTGACAATTTTTAAGCCCAAACCAAAGCCTCCTTTGGCTTTGTTCTCTCTATAAAATTGGTTATTAAAGATTTTATCAATATTTTCAATGGTTTTAGAGTGTGTTTTTATTTGAAATACAACACTCTCTTCTTCTGTTAAAAGTTTAATGAAAATGGGTGACTCTTTAAAGGAGTATTTAATGGCATTTGAAAGATTATTGTCAATAATTCGTTGCAGTTCTGTTTCATTAAAATGAAGCATCACATCATTTTCTAAATTGGTTACAAAAAATAATCCGTTTGAAGTGGCAATATCATTAAAAAACTCAATTCTGCTCTTTAAGTAATGGGTAAAATCAAGTGTTTCTTTTACATATTGAACGCGATTTTTCTTAATCATATAGCTTAAATCTTCGTAAATGGTACTAATAATTTTAGAACCCGATTGAATATTTTTCAAATGGGGGTTATCAAAGTTTTGCATTCGAAGTAAGTCAATATTGGTTTGAATAATAAATAAAGGGGTATTTATTTCATGAACGGCTTTTTTCAAGAACTCCTTTTGAGCCAATAAAATATTGGTAAGTTCTTGAGTTTTTTCATTGACCTTTTCTTCAAGATTTTTATTTAAATCTTCTAACAAATGCGTTCTGTATTTAATACTGGTCATTGCATCATTGGCATACGTCACAATGGTTCTAAACTCTGTAAAGGATATTTTATTATGGTTAAAAGGCTTATCTTCACTTTGTGATTCTTTAAAATATTTCCCAATTTCACGCACTTCATTGGCAATTAATATAGTTGCATTTTTGTAAATAAAAATAGAGTAAAGCACTAAAAGAATAGTTAAAGAGATAATTTGCAAAACATAGTTAGCAATTTTTTCATCGTACTGATCTTGAGCTTCTTTAACTATTTTTTCAACGGCATCTAAATAGACACCTTTTCCTATTGTCCAATTCCAAGTATTATAAGAAAGAGCATACGATATTTTCTTAATATTGCGTTTCTTTTCAGGTTTGTACCAGTGGTACTGAACATAGTTGCCCTCCGGAAGTTGTGAGACTTCTATGAGTTGTTTAATAACTTGTATTCCATTAGGATCTATAAATTCATACAAGTTTCTTCCCATGTACTCCTTACTCTCTTGATAATAAATGGATTCGCCTTTAAAGCTATAAATAAATATATAATCATTTATGTCTGTTTTTAATTTAAGTTGATCAAGCGCTACTAAAATCTCTTTTTTAATCTGATCATCGCTTTTAGTAGCTTTATGTGTGTTGTGGTAATACTCTATAAATTTAATGGTACGAGAAATATCTTCTTTTAAAAGAATTTTTTGTTTTTCTAAATTATTTTGCTCAATAATATGAATTTTTTCTTGAAACTCATTAAAAGCGTTGGAAATAATGATAAAGGTAAAAAATGAGATAAGTAGAATAATGAAGATAATACTGTAAACAATAAGTTGATAAATACTTTTAACTTTAATCATCAAAATAAGAACCTTATGCAATAAGCTGAAAAGTAAGAATAGCGAATAATCATTAAAAGAAACGTAAATTTGTGGGGGAAAAGTAGTTGAAATAAATAAGTGTTACAAATAAAGAGTGGCGCGGTTGACGAGACTCGAACTCGCGACATCCTGCGTGACAGGCAGGCATTCTAACCAACTAAACTACAACCGCACCCAAACATATGGTGGTCGATATAAGACTCGAACTTATGACATCTACCTTGTAAGGGTAGCGCTCTACCAACTGAGCTAATCGACCGTTTAAATTAAAAAAATTTCAAAAAGAATTAATACAGCAATAAAAATAAATTATTGGTGATCCCTAGGGGATTCGAACCCCTATGGCAAGGATGAAAACCTTGAATCCTGACCATTAGATGAAGGGACCACTAACAAAATAATAATGAATACTGAACAATGAATGAAATAATAACAATATTCACTCTTCACTATTGCTTACTCATTATAACTGGTGACCCGTGATGGATTCGAACCATCGGCCACCTCCTTAAAAGGGAGATGCTCTACCGGCTGAGCTAACGGGTCAATGTGAGAATTTATTTTTAAGTGGCGCGGTTGACGAGACTCGAACTCGCGACATCCTGCGTGACAGGCAGGCATTCTAACCAACTAAACTACAACCGCACACTTTAAAATATTGGTGATCCCTAGGGGATTCGAACCCCTATGGCAAGGATGAAAACCTTGAATCCTAACCATTAGATGAAGGGACCACTTTAATATGGTGGTCGATATAAGACTCGAACTTATGACATCTACCTTGTAAGGGTAGCGCTCTACCAACTGAGCTAATCGACCAAAATTAAAGGGTTCTAAAACATCGAACACTTTTATACATTTAAACAATAGTGGTGACCCGTGATGGATTCGAACCATCGGCCACCTCCTTAAAAGGGAGATGCTCTACCGGCTGAGCTAACGGGTCGCTCTTGTTAAAATGGAGTGGAATTATATAAAAGAATTTCTATTTTGTCAAGTCTTTTCTTAAGAAATTTAACAAATTACAAAAAGAGGTTTTAGCAGCTTGCATTTGAACTTCTTTTCTATCCCCTTTGAATTGATAGGTAACCACCATTTTGTGGGCATTAGCTGAAGCAATTCCTATGATTACTGTGCCAACTGGTTTCTTTAATGTTCCACCACTAGGACCTGCAATTCCGCTTACTGCAATGGCATAATTGGCTTTAAATTTACTTAATGCACCATCTAACATCTGGCTTACTACTTCTTCTGAAACTGCGCCAAACTTTTCTAAGTCGTTTTTTTCAACATTTAGCTCTTGCATTTTAATCTCATTGGAGTAAGAAACAATGCTTCCATTGAAAATATCCGATGAACCAGAAAGCTCAGTTATTAAAGAAGCAACTAAACCTCCGGTACAAGATTCTGCACATGTAATGGTTTTTTTATGTTGACGCAACAGTTTTTGTAACTCTTGCATTTGTGTTTCGTTAAAAAGTTCATCAAACATAGTAGCTCCTAAAATGAAATAATTGGTGAATAATTGTAATAAAAAAAAGATTAAATTGCTTGAAAAGAAGAGGAAAATAAAAAATGGAAGTAATTAAAGAGAATATACAAGCCCAAAAGAGCTTGTATATTAAGGAACTTATGCCTCTTTTTGCGTTAAATCAGCTAAAAATTGCTCTTCATTGAAGTTAAGGTTTAAATATTCACATACTTTACGAATATCTCGTTCAGCATTTCCTAAACATGAAGTTGCACCTGGGCTTGGAGTCATATTAAAGATAATTCCATCGCCTGTATCAATAGAGGCTTCTCCTAGCATGAGTTTTTGTTTCTCTTTGTCTAAAACTTGTGGACGAACTCCTCCAAATCCTTTAGCGTACTCAATATCGCACTCTGTTAACGAAGGAACAATTTTTCTAGCATCGCTTAAGAAAAGTTTTTTATTAATTAAAGGAACTTCAAACATAAAGTTTTTTAGAACATAATTTCTAATTTCAGAATCTTTCAATAAATCCCAGAATATTTTTAAAATATCTCCATCTAAATTGAGTGTTTTCCAAAAGTCTAAATAGGTACCTGGCTTATATCTTTCAAGTTTTGGAAGCATTAGTGCAGTTGGTCCAAATCGTGTTTTACCATCAAGTAAAATATCTGGATCTCCATGAAGTGCTGCAAAAGGAAGTTTGTCATTTTGTACCATATATACTTTTCCATTTAAAAGATGTTTTTTCGTAACATAAAAACTTCCCGCCATTGGTAAACTTCCCATATGTTTTCCATGACCCATTTTATGGGCTAAAAACAGTGAATGAGCTCCTGCGTTGACTACTACAAATTTAGCTTTATAAAGTTCACCTTTTGTAGTTTTAAGCTCATAGCCATCGTCTGTTTTTGTAATATCTTCTACTTGACTGTGAAAAAATACATCAGTAACCACATCTTCACACGCTTGCGCTTGTTTTACTAACTCTTCCGTCATTTTTCCAAAATCTACCGTAGTATATTGGTCTCTAGCTCCCATAGCTACAATTGCTTCAGGACGGTCACTGCCATCTGGCATTTCAATTATTTTTGGCTCCAACTCTTTAAGTTTTTCTTTATCCCATAACTCTAAATAAGGAAACAGTTCTTTAAATTCATGGTATCGTTTAGTGATAAACTCAACTTCTTTATCACCCACACCCAATGCCATTTTTTGATGTGCAAACATAACTTTGTTTTCAAGTCCATATTGTAAACAAAATTTTTCAACCATTTTTGCGGTTCTTTTTGTTATTTTTGCTTTTTCTAATGTATAGTTTGTCTCAATATCACCTACGTGAATAGTTTGAGAGTTACTTGTACCTTTTGTGTTTAAGGTGGCAAGAGCTTCATATTTTTCTAACATACAAATGCTCTTAACATCAGTATACTTTGCCAGTTCATAAAACAAAGCTGCACCTGATATTCCGCCACCAACGATGACTACATCATAATTTTTATCATTCATATTTACAGTTCCTATCATTTTAAATATTATGCTGAATGTTATCATAAAAAAAATATAATTCCCAAATTAAACTTTTAAATATTTTAAAAATTATAGAACCATTGCCATTGGTAACACTTTATATATTAATTAGATATTCTTGATAAAACACAAGAATTATTTTAGTTATTTAATGTACCATTTCATTATGTTTAATTTTTTTAAGAAAAAAGAGAAAAAGAAATCCTCTTGTGGCGAAATATTTGTATGTAAGCATTGCAAACTCTCTTGCAAAGATTGTAAATCAACCTTTTGCTATTCGTGTTTTGCCAATGACCAAAATCCATGCCCAAGGTGTGGAAAACGAAATATTGACCCAAAATAAAACATTTCCTTTTTAAAATCTAATACAGATTTAACAAAAGCTTAGATAAAATCATCCCATTTTATGAAAACAAGGTAATTAAAAAATGGATTACAAAGATAGTTTATTACTTCCTAACACCAACTTTCCTATGCGAGGAAATTTGCCACAAAACGAGCCTGTGCGATATAAGCATTGGAATGATTCACATGTCTATGACAGAATGAAAACAAACCGAAAAGATGCCCCTTCTTTTACTCTGCACGACGGACCACCTTATGCCAATGGTAACATTCATATAGGACACGCTTTAAATAAAATTTTAAAAGATATTATTGTTAAGTACCACTATTTTAAGGGAAAATCGGTTCGATTTACTCCGGGTTGGGATTGCCATGGGCTTCCAATTGAGCAAAAAGTAGAAGAGAAAATTGGCGGTGAAAAGAAAAAACTTTTAGCCAAGTCTAAAATTCGTGAATTGTGTCGTGAACACGCGGGTAAATTTATAGATATTCAAAGAGAAGAGTTTAAACAATTAGGGGTTATTGCCGATTGGGAAAACCCTTATTTAACGATGGACTTTAAATTTGAAGCCAATATTTATAGAGAGTTATGTGCCATTGCTAAACAAGGGTTGCTTATTCAAAGAAGTAAACCCGTTTATTGGTCATGGGCTGCACAAACAGCGTTAGCAGAAGCTGAAGTGGAGTATGAAGATAAGATTTCTCCTTCAATTTATGTGGCATTTAAACACGAAACGTTAGATGCCAGTATTATTATTTGGACAACTACTCCTTGGACATTGCCTGCAAATACGGGAATTTCACTTAATGGGGAAGAAGAGTATGTCTTAACCACCGATAAATTTATTGTGGCTAAAAAACTGCATGACAGCTTAATAGTTAATGAAGTTATTAAAGGGGAAATTGAAAAAACAATTGACCCTAAAACTTTAGAAAATAGCTTTGCTATTAACCCACTTAATGGAAGAAAATCTAAAATAGTTTTAGGCGAACACGTCTTAATGGACTCTGGATCTGGTGCCGTTCATACAGCTCCAGGGCATGGAGAAGATGACTACAAAGTAGGGCTTATCTATGATTTAGAGGTGTTAATGCCTGTAGATGCTTTTGGAAAGTTTGATGAAACTATTGTGAGAGAAAAGTTATTTATTGACCCAAGTAAATATTTGGGAGTCAATGTATTTAAAGCCAATGAAGATATTTTAGCAGAGTTAGGCGATGCTTTATTAAAGCGAGTGGATATTAAGCACTCTTACCCACATTGTTGGAGAACGCATACTCCTATTATTTTTAGAGCCACAAAACAGTGGTTTATCTCTATTGATGATCAATATGGCGTACAAAATAAAACATTAAGAGAAAATGCTCTTGAAGTGGTTGAAAACTTAAAGTTTTATCCACAATGGGGACGAAACCGACTTAAAGCAATGCTTGAGGGAAGACCCGATTGGTGTATTAGTAGACAGCGAGATTGGGGAGCTCCTATTGCTTTTTTTAGAAATAAAAAAACCGACGAAATCATTTTTGATGAAAAAGTATTAAATTACACTGCCATGATTTTTGAACACAAAGGGTGTGATGCGTGGTACGATTTAGAAATTAGTGAATTGCTTTATCCAGGAAGTGGGTTAAACCCTGAAGATTTAGAAAAAACAACAGATATTTTAGATGTATGGTTTGATTCAGGTTCAACACAAAACGCCGTGCTAAGAAGCAGAAATTATGATGCGGGAACTTTTCCTGCTGATATGTATTTAGAAGGAAGTGACCAACACCGAGGTTGGTTTCAGTCTTCACTTTTAACCACGTTAGCTTCAAGCGAATGTGCTCCTTTTAAGTCGATTTTAACGCATGGTTTCACCGTTGATGAAAAGGGTGAAAAGATGTCAAAATCTAAAGGGAATGTGGTTGCTCCTGAAAAAGTTTTAAAGCAATATGGAAGTGAAATCTTAAGAGTATGGGTGGCTATGAGTGACTATCAAAGCGACTTAAAAATTTCAGACAATATTTTAAAACAAAATGCTGAACTGTATAGAAAAATACGAAACACCGCACGATTTTTATTGGCAAACATAGATGGCTTAGAAGAGTTTGTAGCCATTGAAAAAATGAGTGTTTTGGACAAATGGATTTTAAATAAAGCCAAAGCAGCGTTTGATGAGATTGAAAAAGCGTTTAGTGTCTATGAGTTCTCTAAAGGGTTAAATAAACTTAATCACTTTTTAGTGGTGGATTTAAGCGGAATTTATATGGACGTGTGTAAAGACAGATTGTATTGCGATAAGCAACACGATATTCATAGAACTGGCGCACAAACAGCCATGGCAATGATTGCTAAAAAACTTTTCTCAAGCCTTGCTCCTATTTTAACCTATACAGTTGATGAGTTGTTGGAGTATGCTCCTGCAATTATTAAAGGAAATGCCAAAGATGTGTTTGATTTAAACCATTATGAATTGCCTGAAGTTGAAAGTAAGCTTAACGAAGAACTCTTAATAAATGCTAAAGAAAAATTTAGTGAAGCAATTGATACACTCAAAAAAGACAAAACAATTAAAACTACACTTGAACTGGTGTTATACACTTCAAGCCAAGAGTTATTAGAAATGGGTCTCTTAGAGTTAGCTGATTGGTTTATTGTAAGTGAAATTGTAAGCAATAAACAAACCGATTGCAAAGTAGCATTTGAAGTAGAAGGAGATAAATTTGAAGTTTACCTCTCTTCTAAACACAAATGTCCTCGTTGTTGGAAGTTTACAGCACACAAAGAAGATGCGTTGTGTGAACGTTGTTCTTGCGTTGTGGGATAACTAAGAGATTATGTTTACCCAACCAGTTGCACTAGAGTTTATTTTTGCATCTATTGCTGTTATTTTAGCTATAACAGCAGTTTGTATTGTTTTAGTCAAATTAAAAAAATAAAGGGTTTTTATGTTTCCATTTAGTGATGAAGATTTACTTCCGGCTGTTACGTCTATAATTAAGACCAAAATTGCTCCTATGATGGCACAAGATGGGGGTGATATTGAATTAATTGCTGTTAAAAATGCTACTGTATATATTCAGCTTAAAGGTTCTTGTGTAGGGTGCAGTGCAAGTGGCAGTACTTTAAAATATGTAGTAGAAAAAGAGCTAAAAGAGGCAATTCATCCAGATATTAAAATTGTTAATGTGCCAATAGGGATGGAAGATAAAATTGAGGAGTTGTAATGATCAATGAGGCTCGACTGTTAAACGATGCTCATACACTATTTTCAAAACAAAAATATGATAAAGCACTCTTTTTATACGGTCAATTAAACTCACTGTTTCCTAGTAAAAAAGAGTATCAAATGTATGCTCTTTTTTGCGATATTGCCAGTGAAGATGAGCAAAAAGCAACCTCTTTATTTGATTATTTTAGCATTATAAAAGATAAAAATATAGATGAAGCCATTGAAAATTCTATGAATATAATAGAAGCATATGATGGCAATAATGAAAAAATGATAAAAATATTAAAAGAGTTAGCCAATTCAACTATTGAATCTCTTGATGCCATTACATATGATGATTTTATAAAACTTGTTGAAAGCAGAGGTTCTTTTCGTGTAGCATTTGAAGATATTATGTTCTCAACAAAAGTGGCTATTGATTCAAAAGAGGATTTTTTTGATTTTGTTAGTAAACTAATAGAAAATGATTTTAGCACAACGGCATATAACTATTTAGATGGCTTTAATGAATATTTTTTATACGATAAAAAAGTAGAAGAACTCTATAAAAAACTGGAAGAGAAAAAACTTGCAACTCAACATAAATAACCAAATTTTTACCGATAACACTAATGAACTAAATTCTAATGATATTTTTGTTCTTTCAAAAAACAATGAAAAATTTAAAGAAGATGCAACCAATAAAGGGTGTAAAGAGATTATTCTTTCAAGTAATTTAAAAGAGTACATCGATTTTTCAAGTATCAAAATTATTGGAATTACAGGCACCAATGGAAAAACAACTACCGCAGCTGCCATTTACTCTTTACTGTTAGATTTAGGGTACA
>Ga0265294_10002318_pt1 | contig 25050 bp, 14 predicted proteins | sample MunlanPumphouse3_FD_192504 | JGI IMG/M metagenome (GOLD analysis project Ga0265294, IMG submission 192504) | Groundwater microbial communities from a municipal landfill in Southern Ontario, Canada - Pumphouse #3 | ecosystem: Environmental > Aquatic > Deep subsurface > Groundwater | place... | reverse complement strand
CTTGTGCTTGAGGTGTGTTAAATCCGCGGTTGACGATTGGCTTGAACAAGTTCGATCAGTTCTGTTTGAGGGGGTCGTACATCGGCAGGTCGTTTTGACGATTCCATTTGAGACACGAAAACTACGAAAGATTTGGCAATATCATGTAATCATGGGGCTAAAGAAAGCTATCCGTGGATCAAAGAATCAAAAATATTGGAATACAACGCTGGGCTCCATGTTCAAAAAATACCCAATCAGGCTTTGATTGCAACTGCATGCCGGACAAAGGTGCAGTCGAACGTTTGATTGGTTATCTCTGTAAATATGTAAGCAGTCCTCCTATTTCTCTGCGCAGGATTGTTAATTACGATGGTAAGAATGTGAGTTATCGTTATGAAGACCATCGGCGCGGCCAAGTTTGCGAGAAGGTTTCGGCGGTGCAATTTATCGAACGGATGATCCAAAATCTACCACCTAAAGGCTTTCGAATGGTGCGCTATTATGGTGTCTACGCACGACCGGTGCGTCGAAAAATCTATGATCGTCTGCGTAATGTTCTGGCAAAGCTTGTTCGCAAGGCGGAATCCACCGCCAAATATTTCTCAAAACGCTATGGGATGCCCAGTAAAAAAGCAATTGACAATACTGTCGGGAAGACGCCTTTGCGCTGTAACCGTTGCGGGTCAACAGATTTTAAACTCATTTGCATTTGGGATAAAAACAAGGGATTTATCTACCACAGTATCCGAGCGGGGCCGTCTCTACCACCCTGCTCCTCTCCAGCAAAAACAGACCCACAACCCAGGTTCGTGCAGATGCTCCTGCCAATTTAACGTTTAGAAATTATTTAAAAAATAGTCTTGACAGATGGTTATGCTTTGCCGTATACTTACCCGCAGTTCGTAGGATGGTAGCTACGCTCGATTTACTGAGTAAATATACAGGGCTGTAACTTCGCGAATCATCCTTCAAAAAAGTCACCGAGCGAAGCGAGGTTACCCTTGGCATTATCGTGTTGTGTATGGTAAAATTTTATGCTTTTTAAGACTAAAAAGGTCTTACCATTTTGATTTAATTTTAAGTGATAGTAATAAAGCCGTCATACAAAATTTTTTTAATAAAGGAGGCTTCAGATGTTTAAAATTTGTGTTTTGTCAGTGATAAAAATCGTGCGAACGACTTTTCCGCAATTCAAGTTGGCGGCTGTTTGCGCGCTTTTGTTTGCAGTGCTTCCCGCCCTGCATGCAGCCTATCCGATTGGCGGCAACGCGTCGATTGATGTGCGGCACTATAACCTGTCGTTTGCTGGCTTTAATTATCGGGCCGGCTCTGCCGAGGCCTCGGCGGTGATCGAACTGCAGGCGCTTGCTAACTTGACCGTCGCGGAGGGCATCTGCTTGGATTTCACCCCGCCCGGCGGCAGCGTGGCGGGCGTGACCGCTGTTACGCTGAATAACACCCCCGTGAATTATACACTGGAGATTTATGCAGGGGCGGAAGATAGTGAGCGTGCGACCTATCTGAAAATCATCCCGCCAGCACCGCTGACCTCCGGCAGCATCGTGACGGTGCGCGTGGATTACGCTGGCGCGATGGTCTCTCAATCACACTTGGGCAGCGATACCTGGGGCATGGCTTTCCATCCAACTCTTGATGTCATGGCAACGATGAACCAGCCGAACAGCGCGCACCTCTGGTTTCCCTGCAATGACACCCCGGCTGACAAGGCGAGCGTGGATGTTTTCGCAACCGTGGCACTTGACCAATCCGCGATATCGGTCGGCACGCTCGCGGGTGTCTCGACCAACGGTGCCTCGCGTACCTTTCATTGGTCAACCACTAATCAGGTGGCGCCCTATCTGATCGCGCTCTACGCCGGCGATTACACCCATGTGCCGGATGTGGGTGGCGCCCTGGTGCCGGTCGAGGCTTGGCACTACAGCGGGACGAGTGCAAGCTGGGCTGCGGGTGCCCGCCGGGCGCGCGACAATATGCTGACTTTCACCAATTGCTACGGCCCCTATCCTTTTGAGAAATACGCGCATGTGCAATTCTGGTCGGCGGCGGATTACATGGAGCATCAGACAGCCAGTGCCATGCGTGACGCCAATAATGTGCAGTATGTCGCGCATGAACTGGCGCATCAGTGGTGGGGCAACCAGGTGACCTGCAACTCTTGGGATGATCTATGGCTGAATGAGTCATTCGCCTGTTACAGCGAGGCGCTGGCCTCCACTGGACGTGACTCACGCGACACAGCCGCCGCTGCGCTGGAGAACCTCAGGAGCCGTGACGACTGCAACTGGAGTATTCCGCTGAACGCCCCCAATTATGGGAGTTTGGGGACAATGTTTGACCATCACCTGACCTATAACCGCGGCGCATGGATGCTGCACCATCTGCGCAGCTATCTGGATGAGGAGCTATTCTGGCCCGCCCTGCTCTCCTATCGCGACCGCTATGCGGGGCGCTCGGCGACGACCGCCCAGTTCCGCGACGCATTGGCTGAATCCGCTTATGATGACCTGACGCAGCGCGCCGATTTTGTGAAGTTCTTCAATCGCCACATCAGCGCGGGGCAGCCGCAGCTGGACTTGAGTTGGTATGCGGAAACAGTTGATGGCAATACCCGCGTTTTCATGCGCAATACCCGCGGTGATGGGTATGATTGCCCAGATGTGGTTGTCACACAGGTGACCTTTGATGCTGGCAGCCCGCTTACGATCACCCATCGCTGGGCGAAGACCAACAGTGTTGCCGTAGTGGAAATTACCGACCGCAGCTTTGCCTCGCTCTCCGTTGACGCCTTTGGCGATTACCCAATGCAAGCGGGCGGCGACCTTTCGGTGGTCGGCTCCTCCGATCAGAGTGACAACGATGGTGACGGTCTGCCAGACGCCTGGGAGACCGTACTGCTGGGAACAACCGATTATGGTGCCGCCGATGATCCGGATGGTGATGGTGTACCCAATGCGCAAGCGTATCTGGATGGCATCGTGCCGCTGGGCGGCGGCGCTCCGTCGCAGCCTCCGATCGCCTACGAGGGCTTCGAGGATTACGCGGCGGGGGCCAATTTTGTCGGCTGCAACGGGGGAACTGGCTGGAGTGGGGCCTGGGCTAATTTTTATGGCTGGGACTCCGGTGATGGCGCGGTTGCCGCGCGGGCGCAGCCGCTGGGCTATATGGCGGGCAATGTCTTTATCAGCGGCGGTACAAACGCCGCGCTGCTGGCTGATCTGACGGCGGATACCCTCAGCTATGTTGCGCGACCGATTCCAGCGCAGAGCGGGGATGTGTACCTCAGCGCTTTGGTGATGGCGGAGAAGAAGGGTACGCACTATGCCTTCGGAACACCGCCGAGTGACAAGGAGTCTGGGTTCGTCGCTGGACAAGATTTTTCTGCAATCATGAATGACGACTATCCTACCCAGAAAATACCGTATGTTACCAACGCATCTTACTTTGTTGTCACCCGTTTCAGCTGGAGCGGCAGTGCCTATACCAATGTCTCCTACTGGGTTAATCCTGTTAGTGCCACCACGGCGGGAGCGCCGTCCGGCTCCTACAGCAATGGTTCTTTTACCGATTTTTCAAAGATCTATTTTGGCTCCCACCAATCCAAAGCAGGCGATCGGGTCTATTTCGATGAGTTCCGGGTCGGGTCATCCTGGGAGCAGGTTGTGCCAACTGGCACGCTGCCGACGATCGTTATCGACCCCGACGCGGCGCAGGTGGAGATTGGCGGCTCCGTTGGTGTCCAGGTGTCGCTCTCTTCGATGCCCGCGCATAATGTGACAGTCACAATCACCAACCGCGTATCGGCGGGTGACCTTTCGGCTTCAACAAATGCCATGGTTTTCACCACCGAGAATTGGAGTATCCCGCAGAGCGTCGTGATTGCGAGTACTGACGACGAAGATCCGCCGCAGAGCAACACCTTTGATCTCAGTTGCGCGCCCTTGGCAGCAGTCGCACTGGTAATCACCGAGGCAGCCGCGCCTGTACCGACCTACGCTGTGACCGTCACGCTTACCCCCTCCGAGGCAGTTGCCGCTGGGGCGCAGTGGGCGCTGTCTGACGCGCCGACTGTCTGGCGTAACAGCGGCAGCACCGTTCAATTAACTAATGGGACCTACATTGCACACTTCCATGCTGCCACCGGTTTTGAGGCTCCCACAAATTACACGCTGGCAGTCAGCGGCGGGGCGGTTGCCTACACGCAGAGTTATACAGCATTAACGCCACCGCCGCCACCGCCTGGTTTCAGTTGCCATGATGACTTTGGCGGCAATGCCACGGGCTGGCCGACCGGCAGTGCTTGGTCGGGAAATATGGCTGTCACTAAAGGCCCCATAGCCCTTCCGCTGATCTACTCGAACGCGGCGGTTTATGTGAATGGCGGCAGCGACGCAGTTAAGATTACAACGAATGTGGGCGGCAGCTCCTCTACCTACTACCGGCGTGCCATCCCCACGCAGACCAATACCTTCTATATCAGCTTCCTGGCCCGCTATAATTCAACTGTCACTGGCAGCTGGGACTATCTTGGCTGTGGTCAGAAAGCCGCCAATAAAGACTCGGGTGCCGCCTTGGGCCATGTGGGCACTTCTTCCGGTTGCAGTACGGTGTACATCAATGACGGAGCCTCAAAGGAAAAGCTGTGCAGCGAATCCCCGCAGGCGAACCGCACCTACTTGCTCGTGGCGAAATACACTTGGGACGCCACCGCCGGCGGAGGCGCCGGAGCTTTCACCTCGCTGACAGCCTATCTGAACCCGCTTTCAGCCACCAACGAGAGTGCGGAGGCCAGCGCGACGGTTACAGGCACTGTGATTGCGCCCTTCTCATCCGTTGACTTCCAGTATTACGGCACGGTTGATGCCGCTTTTGATGAGATTCGCGTTGGCAGCAGCTGGGCCGATGTGGTGCCAGCAAACACGCCGCAAGTAACTCCCGAAGCCTTGACCATAGATCTGATATACGATCAGGCGGCTCAAAGCACCGCGCAGTGGGGCATTGTGGAAAACAGTGTTACCAACTGGCACGCAAGCGGAGCATCGCTTATGCTTGACCCTGGCAGCTACCGCATTGTTTACAGCAGCTCTTTTCAAAGCAAAAAGCCTGCTGATGAAGATATCACTATTACCTCCGGTCAAGGTCGCGCCTTAACCCGCCAATATCGTCAGGCAGAGCCTGTAATGTGGCAGGGGGTGGCAGCTGCTGCCATCGACATTAAAGGTTTGGGAGATTCATACTCCTCTACAAACAACTACGGTCTGCTGGCAAAATACTTTGGAGTCTATCCCGCACTGCAGAGCGTGGAAACAGCCAGAACAAACGGTTCAATCTCCATTAGCGAGAGTTCCGACCGAATCGGCAGCCTGGACAGGGCTGAACGCCCGCAGGATCAGACATGGGTCTTTGACTGGCGATCACTTGCTCCGACCCTGCGCACCAATACCGTGGATTGGGGCGAGAGCGACTGGATCGGGCTGCACACTCCCTCAATTGGATTTGACATCATTGGGAGCTATGCCCCAGGCGGCGATGTTCACCCATACAACTCCAAGGTTGATCACACAACAACCGATGGCAGTGCTTCGCCGAACGACTTCTACCCCAGCGGTGGCGAGTACTATGATCTGGAGGCCATGTACTTTGATAATGACAAAGATTACTTCTATATTTCGATCATCTCCTCAGCTCCCTTTAGCAACGAATGGGTCAATGCAGCTGGAAAACTCTGCCGCGATCTGGGCATTCCTGAAACAGCATCGTCGCGGACTAACTCTGTTCTTCCAGCAGGGGATATCGCATTTGACTTTGGGCTGAATACTCCGGTAAGCGAAAAGGACGGTGCCACATTCTCCTATGATTTCGGCATAGACCTGACCCATGAGGTGCGTGACACAAACCAATGGTTCACGCTCAACCACACGTACTCCAACTCCGCCAGCTCAACCGCCACATTCAATTATAAGCGCCCCCCGGTACGCGACTTGGATGCGGGCACCTCGCTGTACCGAACGGAAAATGCCGATTGGTTCCTGGCCTTAGGCCAAAACGCAGCCATAAATGCTGGAGGCGAGCGCACCAATTTTGACCCGCAAGACTCCGCCAGCACGGCAACGCACAAAGGCGAGGTGCAATCAAAGGTTTACAGACTGGACTTCCCCGACGGACGGCTGGAAAACGACCTACCCACCTACGTCTATGAGTTTGTTGTTCCGCGCTCCCTTTTCGGCGGTGCTGAAAAAAATCGCCCCTACATCAAGGTGCGCTTCCTTCCAACCACCTGCCGCAACGACGGCAACAACGCGGATCATGTTTTCTACTTGGATGAGATTGAGATTGATGAGCCGGCGGGAAGTGGCTATGGAGCAATCGGCAACAGAGCCTGGTTCGATTGCAACTACAACGGCATACAGGATGACCTTGAAAACAATAATGGCCTCACAAACATTCAGGTGGTTGCGATTTCTCAGGCTACCGGTGTTGCCTGCACCAATTACACCGATGAAGCGGGTTTCTATCTCTTTGATAATATGCCTGCCGGCTATTACGACATCTATTTTGGAGAGCCTGATCTTTACAAGCTCACCCGCTATAATCTCAATCTTCCTGGCTCGCCACCACCAACCACAGGCGAGCCCGCGCGCGGCAACCCTGTGATTGAGGTCATCTACGGAATTGAGAGTGTTTACGTTGCAGCCAATGAAACAAATTTTAATGCGGATATCGGCTTATATCTGCCGATGAACGTTAATGGATATGTTTTTATAGACAACAATGACAACCTGATATTCGACATATCAAATGAAAATGAACGCACTACCGGAGTTACCGTTTATTTAGCGCATAAAAACGGCACCATCCTCTCCAATCAGGTCGATTCAAGTGGATATTATGAATTCATGGGCGTGCCGCCCGGTGAGATAGAGCTCTATATGCTTGATGCCCAATCAAATGTTATCGGTATTCCGGAGGCAGGCACTCCAGCTGCCTCAAATCCGATGCGTAACCGCGCCGCAACAAACCTCAATAGTAAAGCTAGCATTGATCTGACGCTCGAATCGGCTGCTTCACCGCTCTCGATGGACAGTGAACCTCAGAACTTCGGTTTTGATAGCAATCCGCTCTCCACTCAGATTGACTTCAGGGTCTACGCTACCCAGGATAGCAAGGTGATGATTGAGTTAGCAACGGTCGATGAAAATGGTAAGAATGAGATCACGATCGATGCCATGCTCACCAACGCTTGGGTAAGGGTGGCCATAGTGCCCGCTGATTTGATCCATGGCAACGGCTCCTACATCTATACCGTGGAAGCCTTTGGCCTGACACCAGGTGAAAGCTACCGGTTTAGAATCGTGGACGAAGCCGACCATATCTTTGAATCCGGGTTGGTGCTTGTGGCACTCGCGTCAACCTTGGCGGTGGAGGCTGTCACGCTGATCCCCCAGATGATCAAGGTCGCCTTCAAAACCGAGCAGAACAGCACCTACCTAGTGCTGGTCTGCGAGACTATGGGCACTTCTTGGAAGGTTGAGCATGTTCAGTACTTAACCACCGACAAAGTGTGGTCAGCACTGAGTGACGAGCCCTTCCAAGGCGGCTCTGGAGAGATCACTGAGGTTCTCATTCCGCGTAACAACCGCGTCAAGGCCTTCTTCAAGATCATCAAGGTTGAGTAGCGAACAGCAACATACGGGCCGTCGATTTTGAAAGGCGAAAGGCCAAACAGGGATGAAGTTTAACCTGCAAGCAGGATGCTTGCACCACTTCAACCCTTCAGCTCCCTAACCTCGTCAGCCCTGCAGAACATCTTTCTGTATTTGTTTGTCTCGCGCGCCGCGCGCCACATAGATTTTCTGTCCGCTGAATGGGTCAATTCCAGTGTAGTACATGGCCGTTGACCAGGTGGAGGGCGTGGGCGTGAAGATCTGCACCTGCTCTGGCGAGAGCCGCAACTCTTGGGTGGCGAAACGTTTCAGCTCTTTCATATCCTCCAGAGAACACCCCGGATGCGCGGCAATGAAGTAATAGGTGAGGAATTGTTTGAGATGTAAACGACGGCTACTCTCCTCAAAGATCCGTTTGAATTCCAGCAGGGAGCGGTTGTCGGGTTTGCCCATAAACTCAAGTACCCGCTGGCTGACATGCTCGGGCGCCAGTTTTAACTGCCCAGAGACATGATCCCGGGCAACACACTGGATGTACTCTCTGCCATGCCGCTGATCCGCTACTACCAGATCAGGGCGGATGCCCGAGGCGGTGAAGACCTTGCGGACTTTGGGCAGTGTGCGCAGGCGTGTCAGCAGGTTGATCAGCGGCTGGTGGGTTGGTTGAAGAGAGCGGCAGACAGCTGGATAGAGGCAGCGTTTGTCAGCGCAGGCTCCGTGCTTGATTTTGTGCTTGCACTCAAAACCATACATATTGGCTGTCGGCCCGCCAGCATCGCTGATGATCCCCCGGAAGTCAGGATGCTCTGTCATGCGCTTGGCCTCAGCGACAATCGAGTTCTCTGAGCGGCTGATGACGCGGCGGCCCTGATGCATCGCGATGGCGCAGAAGTTACAGGCACCATAACAGCCGCGATGAGTTGTGATCGAAAACTTGATGGTGTCGATGGCTCGGACCGCCCCTTTTTTCAGGCACTCTGGGTGGATATTCAGCTCAAAGGGGAGATTGTGACAGCTATCAAGCTCGTCGGTGGTGAGTGTTTGAGCTGGAGGATTATGGATCAGGCTGCGGGTGTCAACCGCTTGAATGAGTGTCTTAGCACTCTGCGGCTCCTGATTCTCCGTAAAGATCCGGAACATTTGAATAAAGGCTTCGTACCCTACTACTGATTTCTCCGCGACATCCGTGAAATCCGGTAGAAGCAAGGCATCCATCGGCCTTTCCTTGGCAGTGGGCTGCGCATAGCAGAGGCCGCGGATCAATCGCCACTCTTGCCCCTCTTTAAGTGCGTTGGCTAGCTCTATGATCGAGCGTTCCGCCATTCCATACAGGAGGATGTCGGCCTTGGCATCAAAGAGAATTGGGCGCCGTACTTTGTCGGACCACCAGTCATAGTGGGCAATGCGACGCAGGCTGGCCTCAATGCCGCCGATCACAATCGGCTTACAGGGCTTGAAAGCGGAGCGAATCAGGTTGCAGTAGGCGATTACCGCCCGGTCTGGGCGGGCATTGTTAATGCCGCCCGGTGTGAAATCATCGTTCCTACGTTTTTTGCCTGCTGCGGTATAGTTGGCCACCATTGAATCAACGCATCCACTGGAGACCGCCCAGAAGAGCCGGGGTTCTCCCAACCTAGTGATATCGGCAAGGTTGTCGATGGCTGGCTGCGGGATGATTGCCACGCGGAATCCCCGTTGTTCCAGAACTCTGCCAATCAGGGCAATGCCGGAGAAAGGGGAGTCAATATAGGTGTCACCGGAGACCAGAGTGATATCCGGCGCTTCCCAGCCGCGTTCTTTGATCTCTTTGGGGGTGCAAGGCAGATACATGGCACTGATAGTACCGCAATCCCCAGGAAACTGCAATCCTTCGATTCCCTCGAACCCTTCGATTCCCTCGAGTCTCGCGCCCTACCTTCACTTTTTTCAAAAAAAACCGTTTGGTGGACATGACAGATGGTGCAATTTATGCTTTAATACTAACGAACAAGAGAGGAAAGGCTCTTTTTGAGCTGCGGATGACTGGAACGAGAGTTCCAGCGGAGCGTTTTAAAAGACAAATTTTTTAGAGAGAGTTTAACAGCGTACGGTTCGATTTGCCACATACTGTGAGTGCGGATAGATTGGACTGAAAATTCAGGAGCAAAAAAAATGGATATGAGATTCAACCGTAGAAACTTCATCAAAACATCGGCGGCCGCATCGCTCTTGCCAACCTTCAATATCCTCAGCCAGGTGGGCGAGACAATCGGGCCAAAGGATGACGACATCAATGTGGCGATGATCGGATATGGTGCGGAGGGGGCGATCCTGACGGATGCGGCAATTAAGATTCCGGGCGTACGTTTCAAAGCGGTTTGTGATATCTGGGACTTCCGACGTAAAATGGCTAAGGGACGCCTGGCTTCACTGGGGCACAAAGTCAATGTTTACGAGGATTACCGCGAGTTACTCGATAAAGAGGATAAAAACATCGATTGTGTGATTGTGGCCACCCCTGACTGGATGCACGCTGAACACACCTGCGCCAGCCTGGAAGCCGGCAAAGATGTTTACTGCGAGAAGGAGATGTCCAATCACTTGGAAAAAGCCAGGGAGATGGTTCTTGGCCAGCGCAAGACCGGCAAACTCCTGCAGATCGGCCACCAACGCCGCTCCAACCCCCGTTATGTTCATGCGATTGACAATGTGATCCGCAAAAACAATGTGCTAGGCCGGGTGACGCACGCCTATGGACAGTGGAACCGTTCGGTGGCGCCTTTCGTTACCGTGCGTGATCGGTTGAATATCTCAACCGAAACCCTGCAGAAGTACGGCTATGAAAACATGGAACAATTCCTTAACTGGCGCTGGTTTGCCAAATACGGCGGCGGACCGATGGTTGACCTGGGTTCACATCAGATCGACCTCTTCTTCTGGGCTTGGGACTGCACCCCGATTTCGGTGACAGCAGTTGGCGGCAACGACTACTTCAACCGCGAGATGAACGACAATGTAATGGCCATCTATGAGTTTAAAACTAAAGAGGGGTTGATCAACCGCGCCTACTATCAGGTGCTGACGACCTCCAGCCGCGGCGGTTTTTACGAGCAGTTCATGGGCGAGAACGGCTCTCTGACGATCTCTGAGATCGCAGAGCGCGGAAATGCGGTACAGCAGGAGGTGCGCACTGGCGGCAGCACTAAAGAGGAGTGGAATAAATTTATCGACATGGGGCTGATGCTGCCCATCCGATCCGTTGTGAAGGCTGCCGAGACCTCAAATGTGGCGGTTGACGTGCGGGTGACAGCTGAGGCGACCGGCAATCCGCTGCCGGTAGACCTGCTGAAACCGGCTCATATGCCGCATCTGGAAAATTTCTTTGCCGCAGTGCGTAAGGGGACCCCGCTGAGCTGTCCGGTTGAATTGGCTTATGAGTCAGCAGTAGCTGTGCTGGCAGCCAACCGCTCGGTGGCAGAGGGTAAGACCATTCATTTCAAGCTTGCGGATTTCCGTGTTTGATTTTGAAGCTGCCCAGTAATTTGCTTTGAGCCATAGAGAGGATTGACAAGATGAAGAATACTTTGACAACCATTTTAGCGCTGGCCGTGACGGTAGCCGTTTTTGGCGCAGTGCCCTCGCACTGGGATGGCGGCCGTAATACGCCGGTGCATAAACTAGATTTACGGGACGAGTTTGATGACCAAATTGATCCGGGCAGCGCGACTGCGCTGCCGGTCAGCACCCGCTACACCTGTGGACAGTGCCATGACTATGAGACTATCGCGGGCGGCTGGCATTTCAATAGCTCCCGCACAAACACTTGTTCCGGGCGCGCTTCGGAGCCTTGGTTTCTGGTTGATGCGACCACTGGCTCGCAGATTCCAATGAGCCTGCGCGACTGGCGGGGGGTCTATAAGCCAGGTGAGCTGAACATGACCAACTGGGAGTGGGTCTACGCTTTCGGTCGGCATATGCCTGGCGGCGATCTGGGCGAACCCGCTGACATCTACGCCGAGGGTGGACATAATGCCCGCTGGGAGGTCAGCGGTAAACTGGAGGTGAATTGCTTTGCCTGTCACTCCCACGACAAGTTGTATGATCACAGTGAGTATGTGCGACTGGTGGTGCGCGAGAACTTTGCCTGGGCTGCCACAGGCGCGCTGAGCCTTGGCGATGTCGGTGGCATGGGCTTACGTGTTCCTGATTACTGGGATCCCCTGCGCGGATTGAATAAAGATGACAATGTGTACAAGGTGCCGCCGCACATCACCTATGATATGGCTAAGTTTGATTCCAAGAGCCGTACTGTGCTGGAGGTTGATACGCCGCGGGATCAGAACTGCCTGAATTGCCATTCGGTCACGCAAGCCGGGATGGGACACAAGGATATCGACGGCGATGTACACCTGCGTGCTGGCATGTCCTGCACCGACTGCCACAGCAATGGGTTGAAGCACGATATTGCCCGAGGATATGAAGGTGAAACCTCCGGCTGCATGGACAACGGGCGCGCTACGGCCAGCTGTGTGGGCTGCCATAACGGAAGCGATAAAGCCAAGGCCGGCCGCTTTGGCGCGCCGGAACCTAAGCATGTCGGCTTTCCGCTGGTTCATTTTGAAAAACTCAGTTGCACTGTCTGCCACTCCGGAGTTACCGAAGAGGGCAAGATCGCGCAGGTACGCACCTCCCGCGCAAATCGCATGGGTGTTTATGGGCGCGCCCGCTGGGCGACCCCGGCCCCGTTTATTTTAGAGCCGGTTTTTGTCAAGAACGAGGAGGGTAAAATTGAGCCGCATCGCATGACATGGCCAGCGTTCTGGGGCACCCGCACAGCAGATGGCGCGGTAGTGCCGCTCAAACCGGATCTGGTGCAGGAGAGCTGCGTTGCTGAGCTGGGTATTCGTGAGCAGATCGGCGCCATGTTGGACATTTTCGCCACAAACCCTAATATTCCCGGCACTCCGGCACTGATGATCGATGGAGTGTGTTTTGTAGCTAACGCGGATAGCGCGGCGATGCCGTATGCTAAGGATGATTCTCTCAAAGGCATCTCATTTGTTTATCTGGTTGAAGGCACTAACAGCGTGGCGGTTATTCCGGATTATGACCCGAATGGCAGCACCGAGAATATGACAGACAAGCAGCTTTATGCCCGCGCCGATGCAGAGGTGGCTTTTAGAGAATTGCTGCAGACACTGGATGCGAGCCCGCTGGCCGATTTAAGATATGGTGCTGTGGTGATTGGCGACAAGGTGTACTATCGCAACCTGGATGAAGCGGTGGTCAGTACTAATGCGCCCGTTGGTGTCGCTTCGCGCACAATCGGGTTTATTCGGAATAACGAATTTGAACCGTTATTGAACGACTATCTGGTCGCTAACGCTAAAGAGCTGGGCGGCTCGGAGTGTACCTTGACCGAAAATATCGTGACCGCCTGCTTAAAGCGTTTGGTGGCTGCAGGTCAGGAGCACCCAGTTTATATGGCGCACGGCAAACGGTGGGAGATTGCCCCTGACGGCACACTTGCAGCGAAAGAGGATCAAGCCGCCGCGCCTGTCAGCTGGGCTCTGGGTCATGATGTGCGCCCTGCCCGCATGGCCCGCGGCGCCAAGCCGATCAAGTGTGCGGACTGTCATACTGTTGGTTCCGAGTTCTTCTTTGAGGATGTCACCTCAACCGGTCCTCTGCTGACAGCCAAGAACGCGGTCCAGAGTCAGATTGCCTTCATGGGACTGAGCAACAGCTACAACAAGCTGTTCGGCCTGACCTTCACGGTGCGCCCAGTGCTCAAGCTCTTCCTGTGGATTGCCTTTGCACTGCTAGCGCTGGTGGTCGTGGCCTTTACAGCCGCCGGCGTGCCTGCTCTGCTGGCCATGGGTGGGATTCCTTCAGATACATCGGAAGAGCAGCTGATGTGCAAGATCGATAAATTTTCCTTGCTGGGAATAATCGCCGCCAGCGTGTATTTATGTGTTTCTGGCGTGGCAGGGTGGTTCTTCCACCTGATGACCGGCTACATGCTGATGCTGCACATTGTGGCGGGCGGACTCTTTGCCTTATGTCTGCTGGTGTTGGTTTGGACTCGCGGAGGTGAGCAGATTGCCAATGCCGCGAAGAGCTGGCTTTGGATGCTGATGCTGGCATTGGGCGCGGTGGTGATCTTCTCCGCAGTTGCTCCGATGATGACGCTCTTTGGTTCCGACTGGCAGGAGATCTTACTGCAGACGCACCGTTACTCCTCCATCTGCTTCCTTGTGGTGGGAGTGTGGACTTTGATCTCCCGCGGAGCCGAGAATAGCCGGTAGGCCAGTAGCTGGTAGTAGGGGCCGTCCACCGCATAGCGGACATACTGAAAGTAACACAGTATATCCGCCGCAATGCGGTGGAAGATTGCGAAACAAGCCGCAACAAGGCCCGATAAACAACTTTTTGGAAAGAACAATTAATTGTTCTTTCGCGCTCCGTACGGAGCATAAGCTGAACACTGAACACTATGCAAGTTCAACGCTATGAGCACAAGGCTATGTCAACGATCTTCGAGTTGATGGTGGCCACAGATGAGGTGGCTTTGGCGCAGAGTGCCGCAGGGATGATTTTTATGAAGATTGACAAGCTGGAGGAGCTGCACAGCCGGTTTCTGAATGTCAGTGATGTCGCGATGATCAGTGCCTTGAAGCCGGGCGTCACGTTGCCGGTGGCACCAGAGACCATGGATCTGCTGCTGCTTGCAACCGAGGTTTGCGCCGCCACTCACGGTGCTTTTGATGTGACAATCGGCAGTGTGATGGACGCATTGCGAGAGGTGAAGAATCGGTGGCAGGCACTCACCCCGCAGGAGCGCGGCAAGGCATTGAATGCCTGCGGCATGAACCGGCTGATCATCGATCAAGAGCATTTTCTGGTGGCAGTCAAACCAGACCGCTCAGGCGGCGAACAACCGCTGGAACTGGATTTCGGGGCGATTGCCAAAGGGTATGCGCTGGATGTGGCGGCCAAGATGCTGATAGAGGATTGGGACTTTGAAAACTTCCTGATCCACGCGGGAACCAGCACCGTAATCGCACTTGGTTCAATGGATGGAGAGCAAGGTTGGCCGATCTCGGTGGGAGGCGACTGGCAGAGGCGTGCCGGATTGGATGCGGTGCGCTTGAACGGGGGAGCGCTGAGCGCCTCCGGATTTGATGTGAAAGGGGCGCACGTGGTTGATGTGCGGCGCGGCGTGGCCGCGGCGCGGCACTCGGCCGCTTGGGCTTACGCTACCACTGCCGCGATCTCAGACGCGCTTGCAACAGCGGCGTTGGGGTTGAGCTGGAAGGAGATTGAGGCAATGTGCGCCGCAATCCCCGGCAGCGGTGTGATGGCAGCCCGCGAGCAAGCAATTTGGAGGGACAGGCTTAGAAAACCTGTCAGAGTGTGCGGGAGGTTCCCGCTGGTTTGAATGGATAATTTTCAGGCTTTAATTAAAGTCTGCCATCCCGTTGGGATGTGAAAAACTGAGTATTCAGAGAATAAACTGGTAGTTCAATCGTTTGTCCTACTAAAGAGACTAAGAAAAGGAGAAAAAATGAAGCTTAAAACAATAATGATGCTGATGTCGGCTGTTGTCTTTGCGGCTGTTGTTTCTAACGCGCAAGAGGCAGGGAGGGAAATATTAAAGATTGATCTGCCTAAACCGCAGTTCACCGGGACACCAAAGGATATCCGTTCGCCTAACTTGGAGCCACCTCGTGGCGGCAAACCCCGTCCATTGCCACAGGTGCCAGTCGGCACGAAAGTAATCTCCAGAGATTGCAAGGTCACATCAAGCGACATGGAGCCGATTATCGGTGAGTTGGATTATATTACGGATGGCGATAAAGAGCATGATGCAGCCACCTACGTGGAAATCGGTCCTGGCACACAGTGGGTGCAGGTTGACCTGGGCGAGGAAAAAGAGATCAACGCTGCCTGCGTTTGGCACTACCATGGCGAAGCCCGTGTTTACCGCGATGTGATCTGTCAGATCTCCAATGATCCTGACTTTATCGACGGCGTGATCACGGTCTTTAACAACGATCACGATGACTCCTCCAAACTTGGCAAGGGTAAAGAAAAAGAGTATGTCGAGGATAACTACGGACGCTCTTTCGCGGTTAACAGCGTTAAAGGACGGTATGTCCGCTTCTACAGCCGGGGCAATACCTCCAACGAGATGAACCACTATACCGAGATCGAGATCTACGGCAGATAAGAAAACCACTGATTCTGTTGATCAATGCGCCCTGCGCGTTGATCAATAAATCCTTAACCAAAGGGCAAGCCTTTACCCCTTCTTCTTGATCGCCTCCACAGCGGGTTCTCCCATCTCTTCCAGCATCTGAGCGGCGGAGTGATCAATGATTATCTCAGCGGCGATATTAAAACCGTCCCAAATGTAACGGCGGGTTTCAATAGGGTTCCAGGTGCCGGGATTGCCCCCTGGGTTCATGGGATATCCAGGGTCTCTGCCGGAAAGCTGTTTCTTAACTTTCTCAACCCGTAAATTCAGAGACTTGCAAGATAATAAATGGTTGCGGCTATGCTTCGCTAGGTTCTTGGCGTTTTTGTGGTTTCAAATCAGCCAAGCAACCGCTCTCCCTGAGCGGTGCGGGCCATGCGCATCTGCGAACGGTGCAATAATCCACCGTGTAACGGCGGATTTACTTTATTTGCGATATAAGTATCTCCTCCGCTATGCGGTGGACAATAATTATTTTGAAACTCAATTTTTTAAATTCTTTTCAACTAGAAATCCATCCGGTTGGCTGCATCCCATTCAAGTCTTTCGGCATGAGTTCTCCCCAGCCAGGTGATAACTGGCGTATAAATCTTGGGCGCGCACACAGAAGACATAAAAAAAGTACGGAATTGTATTTATGGTCGCCTAATCTCGAAACAAGGAGTTTTCATGACTGCGAAGCTTTTGGGGAATTAGTTTTTTCTGGGGCGAAGTAGCTCGATCCCCTCGAAACCGCAGCTCATAACTTAATGCCGTTCACCAGCCGACTATTTTCTCAGCAGCTCATTGGCTTTTTCTAAAACATTCGCTACTGTGAAGCCGAACTCTTCCGCCAGCTCTTTGTAGGGTCCGGAGGCGCCAAACCGGTCAAGTGTGACGAATGCGCGATGACGCCCCATGTAGCGCTCCCACCCAAAAGATGTTCCAGCCTCCACCACCAGCGTGCGCGGGCAGTCAGGATCAATGATCCGCTCGCGATAGCTTTTGTTCTGGAGTTCAAAGAGCTCCCAGCTTGGCATGCTGACAACCCGCACGTTTTTCTCCTGGATGCTTTGGGCAGCTTCCAGCGCAATCTCGACCTCAGAACCGGTGGCAATGATGATCAGGTCAGGGGTGCCCCAGCCGCTCTGCCATAAGGTATAGGCGCCCTTTTCCAGATTTGATGCCGAAGGGTACTTCTTGCGGTCGATAACCTTTATGTCCTGGCGTGTGAAGAGCAGCGCAGTCGGTCCTTTTTTGTTTCTCAATGCGGCAATCCAGGCTGCGCCCGTCTCAGTGGGGTCAGCTGGTCTGATCACAGTCACGTTCGGCATGCAGCGCAGTGCGGCCAGTTGTTCAACCGGTTCATGGGTCGGACCATCTTCGCCCACATAAAAGCTGTCATGGGTGAAGACATAGATAGTTGGCAGCTCCATTAGCGCTCCCAGGCGTAGGGAGGGGCGGCAATTGTCGCTGAACACAAAGAAGGTGCTGCCAAAAACGCGGAAACCGCCATAGGCCTGGATGCCATTCATGATCCCGGCCATCGCCAGCTCACGGATCCCGAAGTGCATGTTGCGGCCAGAGAAATCTCCATTGAGGATCTTGCCCATATCATTAAGCCAGGTTTTTGTGCTTGGGGAAAGGTCTGCGGAACCGCCAACCAGTTGCGGTAATGCTTTGGCCAGAGCGTTTAGAACAATCCCTGAGGCGTTGCGTGTGGCAACCGCCTTTTCAGGAGCGAACACAGGCAGCACGCTTTCAATGTCAGCCGGAATAAAATCCTTGGCGCAGTTATCCCACAGCTTCGCTTTTTCCGGGTGCTCTTTAGACCAGTCCTTAAATTGGCGTGTCCACTTGTTGTGCAGACGCTTCATTTTGGTCGCGCGTTTTTTAAATTCCTCGTAGACCTCGTCAGGGATGTAAAAAGATTTATCCTCAGGCATTCCCAGTGCGCGTTTGGTCAGAATCACCTCATCTGCTCCCAGTGGTGCCCCATGCACATCATGGGTGCCGGATTTGTTGGGGCTGCCTTTGCCGATCGTAGTGTTGCAGAGGATGAAAACAGGTTTGTCAGTTGACTTGGAGGCTTTGCGGATCGCGCGGTCAATCTGGCCATAGTCATGGCCGTCAATTTCAATCACCTGCCAGTTGTAGGCTTGGAATCTTTTTTTCGCATCATCACTCACCGAAAGATCGGTGCTGCCCTCAATGGTGATTTGGTTGCTGTCATAGAAAAGGATCAGGTTCTTGAGTTTCAGGTGGCCAGCCAGAGAGCAAGCTTCATGGCTGATACCTTCTTCCAAATCGCCATCACCGCAGAAAATCCAAGTTTTATGATTAACCAGTGGGAGCGATGGATCGGTGTTGTAGCGTGCGGCGGCCATTTGCTCGGCAATGGCCATTCCCACGCCGCTGGCAATCCCCTGTCCCAGAGGGCCGGTGGTTGTTTCCACCCCAACGGTGTGCCCGCGTTCAGGGTGTCCGGGAGTCAGGCTGCCGAACTGGCGGAATTTTTTTAATTCCTCAAGGGGCAGGCCATAGCCAGCTAGATGCAGCAGGCTGTATAGCAGCATGGAGCCGTGACCGCCGGATAAAATAAACCGATCACGGTTGGGCCATGCGGCATCGGCCGGATCATGATTGAGATGCTCCAGCCAGAGCACAGTGGCGATGTCAGCCAGCCCCATTGGCGCGCCGGGGTGACCTGAGTTGGCGGCTTGGATACCATCTATGGCAAGACAGCGGATAGTGTTGGCTGTCAAAAAAAGCGTTTCATTGGTCAATTTCATCAGTGTAATCCCTTATTGAGCTAATTTTTTAAATTAAATTATATTAAGTATCTCATATTTGGTATGTGATGTCAATTGGAGTCAAAAATCAGAAATCAGAAATCAGAAATCAGAAGTCAGATGTCCCGATGTGGCAGGGGACTATAAACATCACCAGATGGTTTGTCTATAACTTCGTATTATTTAAGGTGTTCTCCGTGTGTTTTTTATCTTTGTCGTAAACTTTGCCGCAAACTTTGTCGACCATTTTCGCATCTAAACCCTCTGATGCCCGCGCAAAGCGCGGAGGGAGGCTGTGCATCCGGTTTACGATAGTGGCGACGATGATGGTTGACGATTTTCAAAGGCGGATTTTTTAATCGTAATCCGCTGTCGTCCCGTTATCGTCGCCCTAAGACGCTCCACGAGCGACACACAACATGCAATGCCGCTCGTAGAGCGGCTACTACACCGAATGACAACTCTTGATCTGTAGTAGCCGCTCTATGAGCGGCATAATGCGCAAATGCCGCTCATAGAGCGGCTACTACACACAAGACAACTCTTGCAAACGTCGAGGTAGTCTTGGTTGCGCGGATGACTGTTTGGGAATTGTGTGTCGGCTTTGCCGCTGGGGGCGAATTCGCAGCCAAGTTTGCACACATAGGCGGCGTAAAGGGTGCCGCGTGGACGTCCACCCGCGACAATGAGGTTGCCCGAAGCGCGGAGTATCCATTCCTCCTTGTCGAGTTTCGCGCAGTCGATCTTGTTTTTTTGGGCAAAGGAGGGCAGCCGTTAAAGCGAAAATCATAAGCTTGGACATGTGGATCTCCAGTTGGTGATGTTTTAAAGGTTACGTGGCGGGCAATCAATCCCACTCCCTTTTAATAACCATTTGCGAAGAAGCTAAACAAAAATTGCGAGATTCAGCAAGATATTTTGTTGCTGCCGCGGAGGTGTTTATATAACAAAAGTCAGAACACAGGAAAATTTATTATTTGCTTTCGCCTTAAAATCTTTGCAGTATCCACTGGACAATCAAACGGAATAAAGTGTAATATACTGAGATTATTGTATTGGAGGAAAAGATGGCTAAGAGAATCAATGGTTGGAATGAAAACATTGTTTCGTACATTTTTTATTATTTACTCTGCCCGTGTATTTTATTCGCAGGTAGTAATAATGCGCAGAATGCAGCGCGGAGCTGCGTATGGGATAAGGTGAAGCAATATTTTAGCCCACCGGCGGAGTTTGCTGACAAATTCGGTGATTACGCTTCGCCACTGAAATTCTATAATGGCAAGCAGGTTGAAAAGCCGGTTGAATGGGGCAAAAGGCGTGAGGAGATTCTCCAGCGCTGGCATGGTCTGATGGGTGAGTGGCCGCCTTTGCTGGTTGATCAGGAATTAAAGATAGTGGAAAGCGTAAAACTTGATGATTATATCAGACATAAGGTCGAGTTTAACTGGCTGCCAAACCAAAAAACCTATGGCTATCTGCTTGTGCCAGATGGCGGAGGAGTAGGGCCAGCAGCTATTACTGTCTATTATGAACCTGAAACCCCGGCGGGAATTGACTCCAAGTTTCCATACCGTGATTATGCGGTGCAATTGACGCGGCGCGGTTTTGTGACCCTTTCGCTGGGCACTCGTGGTGCCACTTCGTTGTATTATCCTTCCATTGAGAACGCCACTGTGCAGCCGCTCTCTATAATGGCCTATGCGACGGCCAATGCCTGGCATGCGCTCACCAAAGTTCAAGGAGTTGATTCGAAACGCATCGCGATTATAGGACAATCTTACGGCGGTAAATGGGCGCTGTTCGCATCATGCTTGTTTGATAAATTCGCTTGCGGGGTTTGGTCGGACACTGGAATCGTATTTGACGAATCCCGTGGGAATATCAACTATTGGGAGCCATGGTATCTGGGTTATCAGCCTAAGCCTTGGCGCAAGAGCGGGATTGTTACTGAATCAAATCCCGCAAGGGGGGTGTACAAGCAATTGCGGGAAGAAGGCCTTGATCTGACCGATCTGCACGCTCTGATGGCACCGCGTCCCTTTATGGTCGCAGGCGGCGCGGAAGACCCGCCGAAACGGTGGATTGCCTTAAACCACGCTATCCGTGTCAATGAATTTCTGGGATTTAAAAATAGGGTTGCAATGGCGAATCGACCTAAGCATTCGGTAGATGCCGAGGCTATGCAGCAGATGTGCGATTTTATAGAGTACTCTCTGATGCCTGATGGCGATTCTAAATAGAGCATCTTTATGGGGTGCTGGTGTTTTTAATAATACGTTAAGGAGGAAAAGATGGCTAAGAAAACCAGTGATTGGAATAACAATATTGCTTCATGCGTTTCTTATTGTTTTCTCTGCCTGTATATTTCATTTGCAGGCAGTAGTAACGCACAGAATGCGGCGCCGAGCTGCGCCGCTTGGGATAAGGTGAAGCAATATTTTAGCCCGCCGACGGAATTTGCCGGCAAATTCGGTGATTATGCTTCGCCACTGAAATTCTATAATGGCACGCAGGTTGAAAAGCCGGTTGAATGGAGCAAAAGGCGCGCGGAGATTCTCCAGCGCTGGCATGGTCTGATGGGCGAGTGGCCACCTTTGATGGTTGATCAGGAATTAAAGATAGTGGAAAGCGTAAAACTTGATAATTACACCAGACATAAGGTCGAGTTTGATTGGTTGCCGAATCAAAAAACTTATGGTTATCTGCTTGTGCCAGATGGAGGAGGAGTAAGACCAGCCGTTATCTCTGTCTTTTATGAACCCGAAACTCCAGCGGGAATTAACGTCAAAGCGCCACACCGTGATTATGCCTTAGAATTGGTGAAGTACGGTTTTGTGACGCTTTCTCTGGGCACCAGTGGCACCACTTCTCTTTATTATCCTTCCATTGAGAACTCCACTGTGCAACCGCTCTCGTTAATGGCTTGTGCGGCGGCCAACGCTTGGCATGCGCTTGCCAAGGTTAAAGGGGTTGATTCGAAACGCATCGGGATTGTAGGACTCTCCTATGGTGGTAAATGGGCGCTGTTCGCATCATGCCTGTTTGATAAATTCGCTTGTGGAGTCTGGTCTGATCCTGGGATCGTGTTCGACGAATCCCGTGGAAATATCAACTATTGGGAGGCATGGTATCTGGGTTATCAGCCTAAGCCTTGGCGTAAGAGCGGGATTGTTACTGAATCAAATCCCGCAAGGGGGCCGTACAGGCAAATGCGGAAAGAAGGCCTTGATCTGACTGATCTGCACGCTCTGATGGCACCGCGTCCCTTTATGGTTTCAGGCGGTGCTGAAGATCCGCCGAAGCGGTGGATTGCCTTAAACCACGCTATCCGCGTCAATGAATTTCTGGGATTTAAAAACAGGGTTGCAATGACAAATCGACCAAAGCACACGCCAGATGCCGAGGCTATGCAGCAGGTGTGCGATTTCATGGAGTACACTCTGATGCTTGATCGTGATTCTAAATAAAGCAGTGGGGTGAAGAGGTCAGGTTTTAGATTCCAGGCCTGATCTGAGACCTCTACAAGCATTAAGGAGGAAAAGATGGCTAAGAAAACCAGTGATTGGAATAATAATATTGCTTCATGCGTTTCTTATTGTTTTCTCTGCCTGTATATTTCATTTGCAGGCAGTAGTAACGCACAGAATGCGACGCCGAGTTGCGCCGCATGGGATAAGGTGAAGCAATATTTTAGCCCGCCGGCGGAGTTTGCCGACAAATTCGGTGATTACGCTTCGCCACTGAAATTCTATAATGGCACGCAGGTTGAGAATCCGGCTGAGTGGCACAAAAGGCGCGAGGAGATTCTTGATCGCTGGCATGGCCTGATGGGTGAGTGGCCACCTTTGCTGGTTGATCAGGAATTAAAGGTAGTGGAAAGCGAAAAACTTGATAATTATACCAGACATAAGGTCGAGTTTAACTGGCTGCCAAACCAAAAAACCTATGGCTATCTGCTTGTGCCAGATGGCGGAGGAGTAGGGCCAGCAGCTATTACTGTCTATTATGAACCTGAAACCGCAGCGGGAATGAACCCTAAATTATCAAACCGCGATTATGCGTTGCAATTGGTGGGGCGTGGTCTTGTGGTTCTCTCTATTGGTACGCGTGGTTCCACTTCTCTGTATTATCCTTCCATTGAGAACGCCACTGTGCAACCGCTCTCGATAATGGCTTATGCCGCAGCTAATGCCTGGCACGTGCTTGCCAAGGTTGAAGGAGTTGATTCGAAACGCATCGCGATTGTAGGACACTCTTACGGCGGTAAATGGGCACTGTTCGCATCATGTCTGTTTGATAAATTCGCATGCGGGGTTTGGTCGGATGCCGGGATCGTGTTCGACGAATCCCGTGGGAGTATCAACTATTGGGAGCCATGGTATCTGGGTTATCATCCCAAGCCTTGGCGCAAGAGCGGGGTTGTTACTGAATCAAATCCCGCAAGGGGGCCGTACAAGCAAATGCGGAAAGAAGGCCTTGATCTGACCGATCTGCATGCTCTGATGGCACCACGCCCCTTTATGGTTTCAGGTGGTGCTGAAGACCCGCCGAAGCGGTGGGTTGCCTTAAATAACGCTATCCGCGTCAATGAGTTTCTGGGATTTAAAAACAGGGTTGCAATGACAAATCGGCCTAAGCATGCGCCAGATCCCGAGGCTATGAAGCAGGTGTGCGATTTTATAGAGTACTCTCTGATGCCTGATGGCGACTCTAAATAGAGCCTGCTCCATTTTCGCAAGTGATTTTGAATTTTGTCTGGATGTGGGTGCGGCAGTTTTCAGCTTTTAAAAAACGTGTCAAAATAGGTGGGTAACTTTGCCTCAAAGGTCATCAGCTCATGCGTATAGGGATGTGTGATGGTAATTGAGGCTGAGTGCAGCGTGAGCCGCTTGATAAACTTGTCTTTGCTTCCGTACATCCTGTCGCCCGCCACAGGAAAGCCTTTTTCCGAAAAGTGAACGCGAATCTGATTTTTTTTACCAGTATACAGATCAACTTCCAGTAGAGAGTAGCCTTTGGACTCTTTCAAGACTCTGTACCCAGTTTTAGCAAACTTGCCTTTTTCAGGGTCAGCAACTGAGTACATTCTGTGAATGCTGTTTTCAGTCAGATAAGAGGTGATGACTCCCTCTTTTTCTGGCAGGATCCCATGCACGATGGCATAGTATTTTTTGGTGAAATTTTTCCACTCCTCCATAAGGTAGGCTTTGGCCGCCTCGGTTTTGGCGAAAAGCAGTACACCGGAGGTTTCGCGATCTAAGCGGTGTACCACAAACACCTGAGCCGTTGACTTAGGGTTGCCTTTACGCATATACAGGTTTAGGAGGTGTAACGCTGTGTTCTCTTTGACAGTCTCGGTACGCACAGTCAAAAGCCCCTCCCTTTTGTCAACCACGATGAGATCGTGATCCTCATAGATAACAGGCAGCCCTTTGGGCTGAAATTTTTTAGGCGGAGCTTTAAAGGGCTTAATGGTTTTTTTCATGAAGGTATTATAACTCTTTGGCTAAGTGGTTTTACAGTACTAAAACTGAATGTCGGTGGCGGTTCAGCCATAAGCAGATCGCTATTGCGTTAGCGGGGGGAATTTGGTTTAAAATCCGAAAAACGAGAAAATACTCAAACAATGCGAATCAGCGAAAATCTGCGAAAACAAAGAAAATTTTTCTCCCAAGCATGTCCACCAAACCTATGGGTTCATTTTCAACGAACCCATACAGATTTAATCCGCCATCTTCCTCAATCGGGTCTCTCGAGAGCCACCTGCAAAGTATAGTATCATAATAGCGCCGTTGATATACAACAAACCCAGTCTCTTTATCAAACGGGTTTGAACTAAACCAATGCGTAAAATCATCCTTCATTGCTCCTGAGAACTTTGTTTCTCCGAAAGCGTTATACTACAAACATTCATTTTCTTGTTTTCTGTGCACGTTTTTCATCCTGCCATATCCATAAGTTGTTCTGTATCAACATGTGAAGCGGCAAGTACAGCAGTCGCTATTTTTGTCCCTTTTGTTGTCAAAACATAGCGATTTGTCTTCGTAACTTTCTTTATTAACCCATGTGCCCTTAGCAAACGTAAACGACGGCTGATCTTTGCGCTGGTGGATTTTTTAAGTTTTGAGTCAGTCTGTGTTCCATAGAGATATTCTCTCAGGTTTCTATTTCGGAATCCATTTATAGAGTTTTCTCCACGAGCAAGGAACTGCAGCGTTTCAAAGTCATCTTCATTTAATAAATTAAGTGCTCTGTACTACTATCATTCATATTCTTGTTTTTTTTGTACGTTTATTATCTCTCACAGAGGCACAGAGAACACAGAGAGTAGCTGAACTTTTCGCAGCACTGAGAGAATATTTTAAGGTGAAAAATC
>Ga0265294_10002317_pt1 | contig 25063 bp, 19 predicted proteins | sample MunlanPumphouse3_FD_192504 | JGI IMG/M metagenome (GOLD analysis project Ga0265294, IMG submission 192504) | Groundwater microbial communities from a municipal landfill in Southern Ontario, Canada - Pumphouse #3 | ecosystem: Environmental > Aquatic > Deep subsurface > Groundwater | place... | reverse complement strand
ACAGATTCTACAAAGGAACAAATAATTATCAAATGAAAAACAAAAGAGGCAAAATATAAACCATTAAAAATGTCCATTAGAGAGTAACGTCGAGAAAAAACCATTAAAAATGTCCATTACACCTAATAAGTTAAGAAATCCAAGATTTATGAACAAAAAAATAAGGGTAAGTTATTAGCTTACCCTTATTGGTTTTTAGTTGTGTTTTTCTAATAAACGGAGGTGAATTGTTTTAAGAACCTCATATCGTTTTCAAAGTATAGTCTTAGGTCTTTTACATTGTATTTTAGCATAGTTATTCTTTCTATACCCATTCCAAATGCAAAGCCTGAGTATTCTTTTGAGTCTATTCCATTTGCTTCAAGAACATTTGGGTCAACCATTCCGCAGCCCATTATCTCTAACCAGCCTGTCTGTTTACACACATTGCAGCCTTTTCCGCCGCATAGGTTACATGATATATCCATTTCGGCAGATGGTTCTGTGAATGGGAAATAGGATGGACGCAGTCTTATCTTTGTGCTTTCGCCAAACATTTCTTTTGCAAAGTAAAGTAGGTTTTGTTTTAGGTCGGCAAAGGATACGTTTTTATCTATATACAATCCTTCTATTTGATGGAATATGCAGTGTGCCCTTGCTGAGATTGCTTCATTACGAAACACTCTTCCTGGTGCTATAATTCTTATTGGAGGTTTTTGAGTCTCCATTACTCTTACTTGGACTGATGAGGTATGAGTTCTAAGCACTGCATTGTTCCCATCTTCCCTGTTTTCCACAAAGAAAGTGTCTTGCATATCTCTTGCAGGATGCTCTGGTGGAAAATTAAGTGATGAAAACACATGCCAGTCGTCTTCTATCTCTGGTCCTTCTTCAACAACATAGCCTATTCTTGAGAAAATTTCTATTATTTCATTCCTAACTATTGATAGGGGATGACGTGAGCCTAAGGTAAATTCTGTTGAGGGTTTTGTTAGGTCGTCTTTTTCTAAGCCACCTTCTTCAACGCTAACAACTAATTCTCTTAATGCCTCTATCTTATCTTGAACTGCAATTTTTAGTTCATTAAGTAGTAGTCCTATCTCTTTCTTTTCTTGAGAAGGAGCTGCCTTAAATTCTAAAAACAGGTCGTTCAATAATCCTTTTTTCCCTAAGTATTGTATTCGAATATTCTCTACATCATTTATTTCTGATGCTTTCAATTCGTTTACTTTGCCAATCTCCTCTAAAATTCTCTCTTTCATCTATTTTTTATTTTTCTTCGATAACAGATATTGTCATCTTAATGTCTTCCATTGGACGATCTGATCTATCTTTTTGAGCATTTGCTATTTTATCTATCACTTCAAGTCCTTCAATAACTTCTCCAAAAACAGTGTATTCATAGTCAAGGAAAGGCACTCCGCCAACTGTTGTATAGGTTTGCTTTTGAAGTGGGTTAAATTGTTTGCCCATGCGTGATTCAAAGTTGTTTAGTTCTGCCTCTGAGTAAACCTTGCCGTGTGTGATGTAGAACTGTGAGCCTGAAGATGCTTTCTTAGGGTTTTGTTGGTCTCCCATTCTTGCTGCAGCCAATGCTCCTTTCTTATGAATTAGGGCTTGGTTAAACTCTGCTGGTATTGTGTAACTTGGACCTCCTTGACCTAATTGCTGTCCTTTCTTTGCTGTCTTTGAATCTGGGTCTCCACCTTGAATCATAAACTCATTGATTACTCTGTGAAAAAGAGTTCCATCGAAATATCCTTCGTTTGCAAGTTTTATGAAGTTATCTCTGTGTTGAGGGGTTTCATTATAGAGAACCGCCTTCATATTTCCGTAATTTGTACTAATTAATACCATAGTTTGTTTTTCTTTTACTTCTTGTTGATTTTCATTAACTGTGTTTTCTTGTTGCTTATTGTCTGTTTGATTAGACTTATTTGCACAACTCATTGTGGAAAGTCCAGAAAAAAGGACTAAAATTGAAAGAAATTTTGCATTCATATTAATAAATTTATTAGATTTGCACTTTAAATTAAACCGCAATATTACAAAATTTCAGTGTTATGAAAAAGAATATAGTTAGATTTTTTTCTTTTATGCTTGTCTTAGCTATCGCAATTCCTTTCCTTTCAGGCTGCAAAGAGGATACTAAATGTAAATTAGTTGTAAAGGTAGTTGATGTTGGTGACACCTCAATTGTTATTCCTGGAGCAACTATTAACATATCTAAGGAGTCAGGCAGCGTTAAAGCAGAAGGAATAACAGATAGTAAGGGAGAGGCTTTCTTTACTTTCGAGAATGAAGCTATATTAGATATTTTTGTAACAAAAACAGATGCTGCAAACTATACTCGTCAAGGAAAATCTACTGTAAGGCTTATTCCTGGTGAAACTCAAGAGAAACAAGTATTACTACAACAATAGTATAATTGCGTATTAATCCTCTTCAAACCTACTCCATTTAAATAGATTTGAACTTATATCCTCTTGCCGAAAAGAAGAATAGAGTGTTTCTTAGTGCATAAAGCATATTATCTTTAGCCTTAATGCTGTCGTGGAATAGTACAATATCGTTATTTGTTATTGAATTTCTAACATTCCTCCAAACCCTTCTTTTGGTCAATAGTCTATTATAATCATAGCTTAGAACGCTCCAAAGAATTATCCTATAGTTCTTTTTTAAGTGGAAATGCTGTTTGGGAGTTATTCTACCATAAGGGGGACGAAACAAATCGGAATTAATTAATTGGTTGGCTTTTTCAACATCAGCATAGTAATCTTCATCCTTTTTTGCACTCCAACCTTTGATATGGTGGAAGGTATGGTTGCCCACCCTGTGCCCTCTTCTAATAATTTCTGCAAAAACTTCTGGATGCTTCTCAACATTCTCTCCAACGCAAAAGAAAGTAGCCTTAGCATCGTACTCATCCAAAAGGTCTAAAACCTCTGGTGTTACTTCAGGCACTGGTCCGTCATCAAAGGTAAGGTAGATGTTTTTCCCCTCAGTTGGTATCTTAAATTCACATTGTTTGAAAAAAGAAAACTGCAATATTGGATGTACTCTTGTTAGCATTTGTCTTCGTTTATTTTGTCTAAAACATTATTTATTACTTCATATTCAAAACCCTTTGCATTGAGATATGACATTAGTTTTCGTTTTTTTATCAAGTGCTGTTCTCCTTTTAGGGTCTTAATCTTTTTGTTTGCAAGCTCTAAACACAGGTCAATATACTCCTTTTCATCAATTTCCCCTAAGCCAATTTCAATACACTTTTCTGAAATATCCTTTTGTTTGAGTGAATATCTAATCTTAACCCTCCCCCATTTGTTTTGATGAAACTTACTTATAGAATATAGTTTAGCATATCTTTCTTCATTCAAATAGTCTTGAGAAATTAGATTTACAATTACTTGGTCAGCCTGATCGTAATCTAATCCCCATTCTCGGAGTTTTTTAGTCACTTCTTGGTGGCTTCTTTCCTGAACTGAGCAATAATCTTTTGCTAAATCCTCACCCTGTTTTATTGTATAAATTTGTCTTTTAGCCATTAGAATATAAAATAACACGAAAAATAGTTTTGCAAATGTAAGAAAATGAAGTATTTTTGCAATGAAATAATTAATAATTCTTCAATGAAAGCATCAAAACTTTACTTTTCTGCTTTGTTTATCCTTTCTATTCTTAGTGTATCCTGTAATAAAAATAGTAAAGAAATTGACTACGGTGTTTCAATTACAGCTCCTAAAATGATTGGAACATCGGCAGAGTTGTTTTCAGAAGAGAATATATCAACACTTGGGAAATCAAACACCCTGAACTTTCTTATTCTAAACAATTCCTTCGCAAGTTCTGACTCCATTTACAATTTATCCTTTTCTTCTTTGGGATTAATGCAATCTATTTACAGCATAAATGATGAGTCATATATAGAATCCTTTAATCAAACCTTCGACATAACTGACACAGCAGTTCTTTTCAATAATATATCAACAATTAGAGAGCTTGTCACAGAAATTGACTCAACAATTAAGTTTGATAACCAAATCACATTAGGCAAATCAAAAGACATAATAATATCACAAAAGCTTCAATTTCCCCTAATTTATGAAGGGATATTGAAATCGAAGAAACTTGCATTTAATATCAACCAAGAGCTGAAAAAGACAATTGAATTCTTCACAATCAAAGGCAGCTTTGGAGTCCTTAGCGATAAAGATTATAATGCGGTTGATATATCAATTGGGAATGAAAACTATTCTCTTCTCCTAATAGAGCCAACACAAATGGACATTAAGAAGTTTGTTAGTAAGTTCTCGGAGAATGATTACAAGACAATTATTGATAAATTAGAGAAACAAATAATTAGAATAACCTTCCCTAATATTTCAGATGCTTCAACTTACTTACTCAACCTTCCAAATCTTTCTTTAGATTCTTCTTTGAAATTAAATTGTTTATCGATTAGTTCAGAAATTAAAATCATTAAGCCAACACCTGCCGAGCTCAAAATGAGGGAGTCAAGTATTGAAAATCAACTCCAAGAGTCTTCTAAAACAGAAAAGCAAGTATTTGACAAGCCATTCATATATATTATTAGAGGACAAAATTCCAATTCAATACTCGCAATAGGAGTCTTCATTAACAAGTAATTAAATAATAATTCAATTATTTTATTTCTTTATATTAATTTTACTTTGAAACTTGATATCAATTTTATATCTTTGCCCTTTCAATTCGGAATTACATTTTATTTATAGTTATAACCTTATAATAAAGAGAGATGAAAGTATACCAGACATCAGAAATTAAAAACATCGCCTTAGTTGGCGGGGCCAAATCAGGAAAGACAACTTTAGCTGAAGCAATGGCTTTCGAATCAGGATTAATAACACGTAGAGGTAGTGTTGATGACAAAAACTCCTTATCAGACTATAGGGAAATTGAAATTGACAGAAAGAACTCTATTATCTCAACTATCTTATACGCTGAACACAGTGGGAAGAAAATAAATATTATTGATATTCCAGGCTTTTCAGATTTTCAAGGTGAGCTTGTTGCTTCTTTGAACGCTGTTGAAACTGCTGTTGTTGTAATTAACTCGCAAATTGGAATTGAAGTAGGAACAGAAATAGCTTTCAAACATACAGAGAAGCTTGAAATGCCTATTATGTTTGCAATGAATCAGCTTGAAACTGAAAAATCAAGATTCGATGAGCAAATCAAAGAGATGAAAGATTTCTTTGGAGATAAGATTACAATAATTCAATATCCGGTTAATGAAGGTGTCGGATTTGATTCTTTCATTGACCTTATTACACAAAAGCTATATAAGTATCCAGCAGGAGGAGGAGTTCCTCAGATCTTAGATATTCCTGAATCAGAGAAAGAACACGCAGCAAAGCTTCATCTAAAATTAGTTGAGAATGCAGCAGCAGGAGCTGACGACTTAATGGAAAAATACTTTGAACAAGAAACCCTAACAATTGATGAGGTAAGAAGAGGAATTAAACTTGGATTAGCTTCAAGAAGTGTTTTCCCTGTAATGTGCGTTAGTGCAAAAGAAAATATGGGAGTTGGAAGAATGCTTGAATTTATAGCAAATAATGTTCCAAGTCCAAACGAAGCAATAGCAACCAAAACCTTAGTTAATGGAAATAAGGTTTCTTATGACTGTTCAAAGCCAGCAACTCTATTTATATTCAAAACCTCAAACGAACAACATTTGGGAGAGATTGCATATATGAAGATAGTTTCAGGAGAAGTTGTAGAGGGAATGGATGTTGTAAATTCAAAGAAAGAGTCTAAAGAAAGAATATCACAAATCTTTGCTAACTACGGAAAAAACAGAACAAAATTAGATAAGGCAGTTGCAGGAGATATTATAAGTACAATTAAGCTTAAAGACGCTAAAACAAATACAACCCTAACTTCACCAAAGAACACTTCCGAAGTAGTAACTCCAATTATATTCCCAGAGCCAATTTACACAACAGCAATTAAAGCTGCTGTTAATACTGATGACGAAAAGGTTGGAGCAATCATTAATGAATATTGTCAGCATGACCGCGCAATGAAAGTTGAGATGTCAAGAGAGTTGAAACAAACCATCATTAGAGGTATGGGAGAGCTTCATATCAATACTCTTAAATGGTATTTCGATAAACAACATAAAATTGACATTGAAATAATGGCACCAAAGATTCCTTACCGTGAAACAATAACAAAAGTAGCAGAGGCATCATATCGTCACAAAAAACAATCAGGAGGAGCAGGACAATTTGGAGAAGTTTATCTAATGATTGAACCTTATGTTGAAGGAAACCCAAAACAAACCAAATACCCAATTAGAGGAACAGAAGTAATTGAGCTTGCTTGGGGAGGGAAATTAGTATTCAATAACTGTATTGTTGGAGGAGCAATCGACACAAGATTTCTTCCAGCTATCTTAAAAGGAATTATGGAAAAAATGGAAGAAGGTCCATTAACAGGTTCCTATGCAAGAGATATAATCGTTAATGTTTATGATGGCAAGATGCACCCAGTTGATTCAAACGAATTAGCATTTAAACTTGCAGGTAGAGCTGCCTTTAGAGAAGCATTCAAAAACGCAGGCGCAAAAATTCTTGAACCAATCTACGACATAGAAGTTGAAGTTCCTTCAGAAATGATGGGAGGAGTTATGACAGACCTTCAAGCAAGAAGAGCAATTGTAATGGGAATGGACTCAGAGGGAAGAAATCAAATCGTAAAAGCCCAAGTTCCTCTTGCAGAAATGTATCGCTACTCAACCTCTCTTTCATCTCTAACATCAGGCAGAGGATGGTACTCAATGAAATATAACGAATACCAACATGTTCCTACAGAAGAACAAAATGCATTGTTAAAAGCATACGAAGAAGCAACAAAAGACGAAGATTAGTCTTAGTAAAATTCAAAATACACTTAAAAAGGGGTTTGATTATCAAGCCCCTTTTCTTTTTTATATCGGCAAAAAGGGATGTTTCATCTGGATAAATGGTTTGTTTTGTCGGTTTTGACTTGTTCTTAATAGCAATAAATCAATACCTTTGCCGAAAAAATAATATGAAACAAAACAGACATTCAAAAAACGATTCCATCTTTGGGATATTAATTGGTTTCCTTCTTATTGGTGGAGGACTGGTTTACCTACTTTATAATTTTGGCTTTATAGAATGGCCAGTGGTCAGGTTAATAATAAGTTTCCCTTCTATACTTCTAATCTTTTCTCTGTATTGGTTATTCTTTAGAAATTTCTTTACTGGATTTATGCTACTATTAGTATCATTAATTCTTTTAGTTCCTAAGGTTTCAATATACTATCCCGACCTTATCAATTTTCCTTTCCAAAACCTTAGTTTCAAATATACAATAGTACCTATCCTATTCATTCTATTTGGAATATCTATTATCTCTAAAATTCTTGCAAGACCAAAGAAAAAAGACTCTGAGCAAGAATATGAGTTTATTGACAGAATGAAAAATAGCGGGTTCTTTCAAAAGCTATTCTCAGGAAAAAACGTTATCTTTGGTGCATCAAAAAACATTGTAATAGCTCCAATCTTCAAGGGAACAGATATAAATACCGTTTTCGGAGGAGCAGTTCTTGATCTTAGGAAAACAGATATTGAGGAAGGAGAAACGACTATTGAAGTTAATGTAGTATTTGGTGGAGTTGAGATTTATGTGCCTTCCAATTGGGAAGTAATAACAAACACAACCAATATCTTAGGAGCAACAGAAGACAAGAGATTTTACACTGATGAAAAGGCGTTCTCAAACAAGAAACTAATCATAAAAGGCTCATGTGTCTTTGGAGGAATAGAAATTAAGAACTAAGAAAAGAGATAAAAAGCAGATGTTAGAAAACAAACGCAACGTATTCATAATAATAGGTTTCCTTATTGTATGGTCAGTTATAGTCTCATCGCTACTAACCCTAATTACAAAAGAAAACCTATTATATCTCTTTGCCATAACATTTCTATTGTTTACTCTCTTTACCTACCTAATATTCCGAATATCAGATAAGTTTTTTTGCAATCAAGAAGAAGTAGAGCAAGAACAGAAAGACAATCTCTCTCAAGAATACATTGAAAGAATTAGCGTTAAGACAGGGCAAAAGCTTGACCTTATAAACCTAAGCGATATAATGTTCTTGCAGGCAAATGGCGACTATGTGTCAATATATTCAAAAGAAAAGGTCTATCTAAAAGAAGAAACGATGAAGTATTTTGAAAATAACCTACCACCAAAACAATTCATAAGAATACATCGTAGCTATATCGTAAACGTGGACTTCATTAATAGCATAGAGAACTATAAGAAAAACCAATTTATAGTTAAGCTAAAAAACAAACACGAACTAAAGGCAAGTCTAAGTGGCTATAAAATTCTAAAAGATACCCTATCGCTATAAAAATATTTTTTAAAACTATTGATTAATTCAGGAATATTTCGTATATTTGCATTATAAAATTGAAAGGATTAAGGTCTTGGATATTTTAAATCAAAACTCCTCTTAAATTTCCTTAAAATAAAATGATGTGCATCTTTCACCCCGAAAGATGTACATCATTTGGTATGAAAGATGTGCATCATTTGAGTATTGAATCAGCGTTTCAGTAAATTATTACAGCGTTTCAGCAAATTCTTTCTTTGATTCAGTAATTTATTCCTTTGATTAAGCCTTGTGTTATGGGAAAAGAAAAAACACCATTCTCATTATCTGAAAATGGTGTTTATATTAAAAAGTTTTATTCCTTGTTTTAGTATGCTCTTGCGAAGACTACTCTTTTGCTTGAAGGCTTTCCGCTAAATATACATTTACCTTCTTCCTCTTTTGCATCCAATGGAACGCAGCGAATTGTTGCTTTGGTTATCTCTTTTATCTTTTCTTCTGTCTCAGGTGTTCCGTCCCAGTGGCAGGATAGGAAACCAGCCTTTTCAATTTCAACTAAGAAATCTTCCCATGTGTCAACCTCTCTTGTGCTTTTCTCTCTAAAGGCAAGGGCTTTATTATATAGGTTTGTTTGAATGTCTTCCAATAGCTTTTCTATCTTAATGGCTAATCCCTCAACAGGAATTGGCTCCTTTGTTAGTTCATCTCTTCTTGCTATTTCAACCAATCCTTGTTCAAGATCTCTTGCTCCTAAGGTTATTCTAATTGGAACTCCCTTAAATTCATACTCGTTGAACTTCCAACCTGGCTTATATGCATCTCTGTCATCATACTTAAAAGATATTCCTTTGGCTTTAAGCTCCAAGCATAGTTTTTCTGCTTCCTTGTCAACCATTGCTTTTTGCTCATCTCCCTTCGAAATTGGGATAATCACAACTTGAATTGGTGCAAGCTTTGGAGGAAGAACGAGTCCATTATCATCGGAATGGCTCATTATTAAAGCACCCATCAGTCTTGTTGAAACGCCCCAAGAGGTTGCCCAAACATATTCCAATTTATTCTCTTTAGAAAGGAATTTCACATCAAAAGCCTTAGCAAAGTTCTGTCCTAAGAAATGGGATGTGCCTGCTTGAAGTGCTTTTCCGTCTTGCATAAGTGCCTCTATGCAAAATGTATCTAAGGCTCCTGCAAAGCGTTCGTTAGGAGATTTATATCCTTTAAGAACTGGCATAGCCATAAAGTTTTCTGCAAAGAAAGCATAAACTTCTAACATTTTCTTTGTTTCAATAACTGCTTCTTCCAATGTTTCGTGAGCAGTGTGTCCTTCTTGCCAAAGGAACTCAGTTGTGCGAAGAAACATTCTTGTCCTCATTTCCCAACGAACAACATTTGCCCATTGATTACAAAGAATTGGAAGGTCACGATATGATTTTATCCACCCTCTATAAGTATCCCAAATGATTGTTTCACTTGTAGGACGAACAATTAATTCTTCTTCAAGCTTAGCATCTGGGTCTGGTTCAAGACCTGTGCCATCAGCTTTTGCTCTTAGGCGGTGGTGAGTTACAACGGCACATTCTTTTGCAAAACCCTCAACGTGCTCTGCTTCCTTTTCAAAATAGGATTTAGGAATAAAAAGAGGGAAATAAGCGTTTTGATGACCTGTTTCTTTAAACATATCGTCTAAGGCCTTCTGCATTTTTTCCCAAATTGCATAACCATAAGGTTTGATTACCATACAACCTCTAACTGCAGAGTTTTCAGCCAAATCAGCTCTTACTACAAGTTCATTATACCACTCAGAATAGTTCTCAGCGCGTGTTACAAAATCTTTTGCCATTATATTTATTAGTTTTGTATTTGATTAATTATTAGATTTGCAAAGATACAAATAAAAATTATTGACTAAAAATTATTATTGTTTATAGAGATTTATTATTCATTAAGAGTTGTTTGGCATAAATATTGCTATATTTTAAAGCAAGGACGTTTAAAATAGTAAAAACAAATAAAACATATAGATATGAAAACACTTAAAATCAGTTTTTTTGCCATTGCAATAACAACTATCTTCTCTCTGAGTAGTTGTTCTGTGCAGTCAGGAATGCAAGGCTTTGATGACATTTATTATAATCCTAAGGATGTTGAGCAGTATCAAGAGGTAGAGAAAATGACCAGTCGTTCTTCGAACTATGATACTGATAAACAAAAAAACTATGCCGATAATTCAAGGACATATAACGAAAGATTGAGAACCCAGAGCAGTCCTCAAAATAATCAAGAACAAATTAATCAAGAGAATAACTATGATAATGACTCACAAGACTCATTAAACTATAAGTCTTCAGCTCAAGATACTTATTCCAATGACTCTTATCTAAATTATGATGAAGATGATTACTACGATTATGCATATTCTGCACGTATTCGCCGTTTTCATAGTCCTTATGTTTGGTCAAGTTACTATGATGATTTCTACACCAACCTATACTGGTACAACTATAACCCTATGTCTTGGGGAACCAGCATTTATTTAGGATATAGCTGGTGGTACCCTTCATATTATCACCATAGCCCATATTGGGGATATAATAGCTGGGGCTACAATAGTTGGGGTTATAACTCTTGGGGATACAATCCTTATTACTATGGCTGGGGATATTCTTCAAATAATAATATCTGCTACTATAACCAAAGAGATAGAAACTCCAATTTCTATAGAACAAGGTCATCATTTGACCCTAATAATGGAGCAGGACAAAGAAGCAGAGGCTTAGAAGCAGGAAATTCAAGAACAGGGAAAACAGGACTTTCATTTTCAGACCAATATAATAGAAGAAATGGTAGCATTTCAAATGATCGCTCCATCAATTCAAACCAAATAAGTAGGACAAGAAACAATAATACTACAAATGGAAGAACTCTTGCGAATGAAAGATTGAATAGTAGACAAGGTAATAACCTTAGAGGGTTGGATCAAAACAAGAATCCAAATACTACTACAAATAATAGATTCAATAAGCCAGAAAGAACTCAGCGTACTGATTTAAATAATAATAGACAAGTTAATCAAAATAGTAATAGACAGGTTAATAGAGATGTAAACTCTCGTAATATTAATAATAACCGTACAAATGATAACCGAAGGATTGATAATACAAACACTAACCGTAACTCAAGAACTTACAATCCACCTGCATCACGTCAACCAAGAACAAACAATGAATTTAGAACAAATCAAAGACAAAACACAAACACTCAAATAGAAAGCAGATCGAATAATAATTATAGAAGATCAAATACTACAACTCCTACAAGAACAAACGTTAGCCCTACAAGAACGAATACTCCTACAAGAACATATAATACTACTACTCCAACACGTTCTTCCTCTTCTGTTAAGTCTTCTTCAAGTAGCAGCAGCTCTCGTTCATCAGGTAGTTCTTCATCAGGAAGTCGCTCAGGTGGAAGTAGCTCAGGTGGTTCACGCTCAGGCGGAGGAAGAAGATAATTTACAATAAATAAAAACATATTTCAGATAAATAACGAAACAAATAAAACAGAGAATATGAAAAAGATATTTTTATTAGCAGCAAGTCTTTTCTTAGTAGGAAGCTTGTCAGCCCAAACAATGACCGATGCATTGAGATTTTCTCAGATGGGGCTAAATGGAACATCAAACTATATTTCAAGAGCTGGAGCAATTGGAGCTCTTGGTGGAGATTTGACAGCAGCAAGTTATAACCCAGCAGGATTAGGACTTTTCAACTCCAATGAACTCTCAATGTCAACAGGATTAAACTGGTCTTTCACCGATGCAAATGCAAATGGAATACTATCATCTGACAATAGATCTAATTTCAACCTTGGACATATTGGAGGATTAGTTTTCTTCAAGCCAAATAGTAGCGACATTAAAGGATTCCAATTCACATTCACATTAAACAGGCTTAAATCTTTTGGAAATAGAACAATATACCAAAGAGAGAATTTAAACAGTTCCTATATTTCTCATATAATTAATAATGAATATAGTGATATGTATATGTTTGACTTCGTAGAATCAGGTGTTATTAAAAATGATAGTATAAATGGATTTACTTCTGACTTCCAAAACGGTAAATTCAATCAACTACGTTCTTTCACAGAGTCTGGTTCATTAAATGAATTTAGCATGTCTTTATCAACCAATATCAATAACTTCATTTACTTAGGAGCTACAGTAGGCATTCCAATAGCAAACTATCATTCAAGTGGTTCGTTTATGGAGGAAAGGGTAGATATTATTAATAATACTTCTCAAACTTATATATATAACGAAGTAAAAGACCTTTATGCAACAGGAGTTAATTTAAAAATTGGTGCAATAATTAGACCTATTAATATTTTACGTGTAGGTTTAGCAATTCACACACCAACCTATTACTCAATTGAAGATAATTTTTATTCAGATGTTCAACACGTAAAGGCAAGTGGGGAAGATTGGCCTTCTATTACATATAATCTTCAAACTCCATTTCGTTTCTTAGGCTCAGTAGCTCTTGTGCTTGGTGATAATAAATCAATTGTTGCAGGAAGCCTTTCAGGAGATTATGAGTATGCTGATTATAGCAATATGAAATATAGATTAAGCAATAACATACTAGCTGAAAACAATATTAACAGAACTATAACAGATTATTTCCGTCCAACAAACACATTAAGAATTGGAGGAGAAATTAAGATGGGAGCAATTGCATTTAGAGGAGGTTACTGCATTATGGACAATCCTTATAGCGATAATAAAAATGATGCTGGAGCAGCTTCAATAACTGCAGGTATTGGATATAGAACAACTAACTATTATATTGATTTAGGCTATGCTTTCACTTCTGGCAAATCTAAATTTATAGAATATGAACCAACATCAGCACTTGACAATAGAGTGATTAATTTAGAACACCAAAGTCATCTTGCTCAAATAACTTTCGGAGCAAGGTTCTAAGAATAATAAGACAAAGTAAGACAAGGAGTTCAATTAAGTTTGAGCTCCTTTTTTCTTATAGCGATAATCCAAATGAAAGTGTAATTCCGTGGTATGGTCTTTCTCCATTTTGGAAACCAAGGGTATAGTTCATTGATAGAACATTAAAGATATTTGAAGCTCCAACGCTTATTTCCATATATGGCTTTTGGAAGTCATTGGATAGTAAATGAAAACTAAACTCTTCTGATAGCTTGGTCTTTTTAAGTAATGGAAGTTTAGAAAATAGCCAGCGATTGAAATTATGAGTGTAATGAGCTTCAAGATAAGTGCCATTTGTGCTAAACTTATAATAGGGCAAAACTCTAAAAGATTTACTCCCAAACAACCCTAAGTGAAAGATATTTCCGTCATAATGCTTATAATCTGCCAATATCATTTCCTCTACCCTCAAGAACTTCCCTGCCTTTGCAATTAAGCTACCTCTTCCAAACCATCCAAGGTTTAAATTATAATCTACCTTTAGTTCAACTAAATCATAGTCAGCCCAGTTTGTTTTTTCAAACGGTATAGCCTTTTTATAAGTTATATGGAAGGTCGGAAACTTAGATTGTATTCTCACTTTATTAGGAAGGGAAGCATATTTCATAAGAGGATTCCAAGATAACTCCCCTTCAATAGTAAAAGAATTATTAGAAGTAAAAGCTGGTCTATCATCATTAGGCTCAAAAGGATTATTACTTGTATAAGTTCCAATATCTGTCCACTTTTGTGATGTATTATTAACTAAGGCATCTCTTTTTGCTATCTCTGAGCCAAGCCTTAGGTTTAAGCCTGTAAAGAGTTCAGAATAATGAGATATATTAAAATAAGTCTTCCCATAGAGTTTCATTTCATTTTGTCCAAATAGCTCGCTGTAAAACATATTTAAGAAAGGACTAACCTTGTATCCAGATATATTATTAGCTTCATTTACTCCTAATTTTAGATTAAAAGTTGCCATCCTCTCCTTATTATATTCCCAATTTAAGGCAGAACCTAAACGCCATGTCTTATCAGAGAAACCATACTCAGGAACTAAATTAATTAATATGGAATTTTGATTGTTTATTTCTTTCTTGTATTTATAGTCTAAGTTCATATTCCAACCCTGAACAGTATTAAAAGCTAAACTACTCAACAAATTTATGCTATGAGAGGTCTTCTTAAGAGTGTTTCTATAAGTATAGCCAGTAAATATATTTGTAAAAGAGAATCTATTCATTATGTTATCTCTCTTGCGGATTGTGTCAGGGTTGGAATTGACCATATAAACGCTATCTTCATAAGTATAAAACGTTCTTTCCATATCGGTTGAGGGCAGAGGACTATTTGTTTTCCAATACGAACTATCCTTTAAGTTTGCATCCTTATTAATTGATATCAGTTCTTTTGAGAACAAATCCTTATCAAACTCAGGCTTGAAATCAAAGTTCTGACTTATTGAATTGAAATCAAGGGTAGCAAAGATATTCATCCCCATAATTTCAATATTTGCAAAAGCCCTTTGAATGTTTGAGGTTGGTTTCCAAATATCAGCTTCAATATTAGTAAAGCTCTGCTTAATATTTATCGAGTCAATAAACATTAGATTGTTTTCCTTGGCAATATTAAGGTCAATGGCGTGTATTCTCCAAATGGAATCTATAATATAAATATGTCCATAGAAGCAATTAGAGGCAAGGTTCTTAGGTATTACTTTTATCTTATTTATTGTTCGGTTTTTATCTTGAAATGTACCAATAAGGAAATACCTATAATCAGAAAGGGCATAGGAGGCAATAGGGGAAATGAAGAACTTATTGGTGAAACTTAGGTTTATAAGGTTTTCATAAAAGTTTAAAGTAAAATTTTGGCTGAAATTAAAACTAAACTGCTTTGGATCTCCACTAACCCTTGAAGAAACCATAACCTCTTTCTGCTTGTTCTTATCTTTATATAGCTTAGTTTCTGCTTCAGAGGTATAGAAGAAACCATCGTTTTTAGAAAAATCAGCCTTAATAATTGAATCTATTTCTACTTTTTTCATTAATGATAGTTTCATCCCAAAAACCCTATCACCCATTTTATATCCTGTAAACTTATAAATGGACTTAGTGAAGTTTTGACTTTCATATTTCTGATATTCATTTAAGTGTTTCTCTCTTTGCTCGATAACCTTCTTTATTATTGGGATAGCAGGGTCTTCTCCGTATGTGACTTCAACAGAGCTTAACTCAACACTTTCTTCTTCAAGCGTATAATTCTTTCTTGTTTTCTTCCCCTCTCTAACATAAATCGTATCAATAATAGGCTTATAACCAATCATTCTATATTCAATCACATGTTTTCCAACAGGCAAGTTCAAAGAATAGAACCCATCTAAATTAGTTGCAACCCCAACGCTACTACTCATCTTATGTATATTAACATAGGGAAGTGGTTTCTTGTTTTCATCAAAGACCTTTCCCTCTATAGTTTGAGCAATAGAAGAAAAACTTATTAGTACAAACATAAAAGATAGACTTATAGACTTAAAGGTTAATTTCATTTCCTGCTTTGTTTTATTAATATTTATATCCTATTTTTCAGTAAAATAGAGAAAACAAAGGTAGTAAATAAAACCTAATATTCAAGTTAAGAGATAGGAAAATGAATCAAAGAAAGAATTTCCTGAATCAAAGGAATAAAAAATTAGATCAAAGAAAGAATTTTTTAGATTAAAGAAAGGATTTCACCCTTGTTTTCACTATACTAAATCCATCCTTGAGGCGTCCTGTCTTATGAAAATAAAGAGTAGGAATGTGAATGAAATAAGGGAAGAACCTCCATAGCTAAGGAAGGGGAGGGGAATTCCAATAACTGGAAGAAGTCCTATTGTCATCCCGATATTGATTGAGAAGTGGGCAAAGATGATTGCAGCCACGCAGTAGCCATAAATTCTTGAAAATCTTGAGCGTTGCCTTTCTGCCATCTTCACTAACTTAACCATTAGTGTCAAAAATAATCCCACAACAAAAGTGGAACCCAAGAAACCCCACTCTTCACCAACCGTGCAGAAGATAAAGTCGGTGTCTTGCTCTGGAACAAAATTATATTTAGTCTGGGTGCCTTTTAGAAATCCTTTTCCAAAGAAACCACCTGAACCAATTGCTATTTTTGATTGGTTTACATTATACTCAACTCCTTGTGGATCCTTTTTTTGACCCAAAAGCACTTCAATCCTGTCTTTTTGGTGAGCACCTAAGGCATTATCGTAAACATAGTCAACTGAGTAAACCATTGCTGAGGCAACAAGAAAAAGACCTAAAAATAAGAAAATTGAAACCTTCCTTGAGCGGAAAAGTAGCCAAAGAAGCATAGTTACGACAAAGAGAATACCTATTAATAAATAGGTGTCGATAAGCAGAGCGAGAATAAATAAAATGATAGCCACTACTCCAAAAATAAGAACAGAAATAGATAAACCCTCTCTGAAAAGGACTAAAACAAATATAAAGAAAACAAGTGCAGAGCCGGTATCGTTTTGTAGTAGGACTAAGAGCATAGGAATTGCAATAACTGTAATTGCATAAATCTTAGTCTTAATGTCTCTCATATCGACATCAATGCCAGAAAGAATTTTAGCTAAGGCGAGTGCGGTTGTGGCTTTTGCAAACTCAGAGGGTTGAATACCAAAATCACCAATACCAAACCAGCTTTTTGCTCCCTTGGTTTCTGTGCCTATCACCAAAACAGCTAAAAGCATAAGAATGAATAAGCCATACCAAACAAAAGCAGTTTGAGAAAAGAATTTAGGATCGATAACTATTATAAAAAGAGCAATCAGAACAGAAGCTCCTATCCAAATTATTTGTTTTCCATAGCGAGTTCCCAAATCAAAGATGCTACGATGGCTTTCATCAAAGACAGCAGAATAGATACTAATCCAGCCAATAAAAACTAATAAAAAATAAATTAATATTGTTCCCCAATCAATATTCTCTAATATGCCTCTTTCTCTTCTTTCCATTATTTGTTTGGTCTCAATTTATTGTTATTCTGCCTTTGTTTTGGGTAAGTACTTTCTTAGAGGAAGCGTTTGACAAGGTGCAGCTTCCATATAGGTTTTCTCAACATCTTTTCTCAAAACCTCTCCTCTAATATATTTCTCAGCAATTAAACTTGCAATTGGTGCAGCCCAAGTTCCACCACCTCCTGCAGCATTTTCAATATAAACCGATATAGCTATCTTAGGATTGTCTTTTGGAGCAAAGCAAATGAAAACAGAATGGTCTGCTCCTGCATTTTGAACCGTTCCGGTCTTTCCACAAACTGCAATATCATCAATTCTTGCCCTTCTTGCCGTTCCTCCTCCTTCATGAACAACACCATACATCCCTTCAACAGCTATGTTCCAATAGTCTTGAGAAATCATTGTTAGATGTTTCCTAATATATTTTGTATTTCTCTTTTTCTTGTTCTCATCTCCAAAATACTTAACAAGGTGTGGCGTAATATACCAACCTCTATTTGCAACAATTGCTGCAAAGTTCGCCATCTGAAGAGGAATAACCCCAACCTCTCCTTGACCAATTGAATTGGAATAAATGGTATAGAAGTTCCAACTGTCGCCCTTATAAATTCTGCTATAGAAAGCTGTGTCTGGTATGAAACCTGACTTGGAGTCTGGAAGGTCAATATCAAGCTTTATTCCAAAGCCCATCTTATACATTTCATCGTCCCAAACAGATAACCCATATTTACTATCTCCCTTTCCTGTTAGGGGGTTGTTTTGTTGGATTATTCTTTGATATACTCTATAAAAATAAGGATTACAAGACATCTTAATTGCTTCCCTTACGCTTGTTGCTGAAGGGTGATTATGACAGCCAACCAAAGACCTATCACAAGCAAATCCAGTCTCAGGACTAATAACCCCCATATCGAGAGCTATCATAGCTTGTGCAACTTTAAAAATAGAGCCAGGAGGATATTCAGCCATTAAAGCACGATTGAAAAGAGGTTTTGAAGGGTCATGTAGAAGTTTCATATAATTATTCCCTCTAACTCTCCCAACTAAAAGGTTAGGGTCGTAAAAAGGAGCAGAAACAAAACAAAGTATTTCTCCTGTTGAGGGTTCAATTGCAACTATCGAGCCTCTTTTGTTTGCCATAATTTGTTCGGCATATTTTTGAAGCTCTAAGTCAATGGATGAATAAAGATTTTGTCCAGCAACAGATGCAGTATCATATTTCCCATTCTGAAAACTTCCTTTCTCCCTATTATGTACATCAACTAATGTTATCTTGCTTCCCTTTTCTCCCCTAAGAGTTTCTTCATAGTATTTCTCTAAACCACTCATCCCAATATAGTCGCCTTTCTTATAGTAGGGACTCTTCTTAATCATATTCTCATTAACCTCACCAACATAACCTAAGGCGTGGCTAACAACTGAATGAGGATAGTATCTTAGTGTTCTACTTTGTGCAAAGAAGCCTGAAAACATAAATAGCTTTTCTTGAATTGACCCAAAGTCTTCTTTAGAAATTTGTTTCTCAAAAGACGAAGGGGCATAGGTAGAGTATTTGGTTGCTTTCTCCATTCTTGTTAGAAATTGCTCTTTGTCAATTCCTACTAATTTACACAAAAGCGCAGTATCTAAATCTTTAACCTGACGAGGTATAACCATTAAGTCATAAACCAGTTCATTATAAACTAATAATTCTCCATTTCTATCATATATCAAGCCACGAGCAGGGTACTGAGTAACAAAACGTAGAGCATTACGGTTGGCAAGTTGAGCATAGGAGTCATCAAAGACTTGAAGAAAAAGTAAACGTATAATATATATTATCCCCACTGTGATAAAAATACCCATAATAATAAATCGGCGTGAGGAAAGTGTATTTTTCATATCTTTGCAATTATTAGGTGCAAATTTACAATAAAAACCTATATCAACGATTACTATAAATGAAAGAATTAATTAATAGAATCTTTAGTATTAAGAATGAGATTGAATTTGAGGAATTAGCTCTTAAGGTTTTCAATTTTCAATACGAGAATAATAAGGTTTATAATCTTTGGTGTAATCTAATGAAAGCCACTCCAAGCGAAGTAAAATCAATATCTCAAATACCATTTATCCCTATTTCTTTTTTCAAAACACATGATGTTATCAGCTTTGAGAAAGAAGAAAGTATTCATTTTTTCAAAAGCAGTGGCACAACAGGACTTCAAACAAGCAAACACTATATCTACGACCTTGAAATATACGAAAGAAGTTTCGTTAAGTGTTTTGAGGAGTTTTATTCAAATGTTGAGGACTATTGTTTTATTGCACTTCTGCCAAACTACTTAGAACAAGGAAACTCTTCCTTAGTCTATATGATTGATAATCTTATTAAGAAATCAAAGTATAAGGAAAGCGGATTCTATAATGACTCTCTCGAAGGTGTAATTCAAAAGCTAAAAGAATTAGAACAAAAGAATATTAAAACAATTCTTTTTGGAGTAACTTATGCTCTTTTAGATTTGATTGAAATTGAAAAACTAAGCCTAAAGAATACAATTGTTTTTGAAACAGGAGGAATGAAGGGAAGAAGAAAGGAGATAATCAGAAACTCTCTTCACGAAATCCTATGTGAGGGTTTTTCTCTTAAAAGCATAGCTTCCGAATATGGGATGAGTGAACTCTTCTCTCAGGCCTATTCAAAATCAGATGGAATATTCTTCTGCCCACAACATATGAAAGTAATTATAAGAGATACTTACGACCCCCTTTCCTATATTGGCAATATGAAAACAGGAGGGATTAATGTGATTGACCTTGCTAATATATATTCTTGTTCATTTATTGAAACAGAGGATTTAGGAAAAACCTTCTCCGATAATAGCTTTGAACTCTTAGGAAGAATAGACAATACAACAACAAGAGGTTGTAATTTAATGTACGAATTTTAGAAAATAATAATCCATTTTAGATTAATTATGAAATTAATTTTCTAAATTTGCCAATTCAATTGATTTAACTATGAAAAGAATACTATTAATATTAACTATACTATTTAGTTTACAACTAAGTGCAATTGCTTCAGATGCTAAAGATGCTAAATTTGATGCAGGTAAAATGATTATGGAACATATTGGTGATGATCATTCATGGCATTTATTCACATATAAAGAAAAACACGTTTCAATCCCTCTTCCCGTAATTCTAATTAACGATGGAAAGTTCGATGTCTTTATGTCAAGTAGGTTTGAGCATGGACACGCTAACTATAATGGCTATAAAATTGGTTCATTAGAAGAAGATGGAGAAGGAGCAAAAGGAAAAATAATATGTGTTAATGAGCAAGGTAAGTGGACAGGTAAATCTCCTTTAGACTTCTCAATAACAAAGAATGTTCTTATGCTATTCATTGTTTCTGGAATAATAATACTTGTTGTCTTTAGAGCTAAATCAATTGCTAAGAAAAGAGTTGGAAAAGCACCTAAGGGAACCCAAACAATAGTAGAGTTTATCATATTATTTATTAGAGACGATATCGCAATTCCTTCTATTGGATTAAAGCGTCATGGTAAGTTTATGACATATCTCTTAACAGCTTTTTGTTTTATATTCCTTTCAAACATAATGGGTTTATTCCCTTTCTTCCCAGGAGGAGCAAACTTAACAGGAAATATTGCAGTAACATTAGTTTTAGCTGTTTTCACCTTCATCATCACTCAGTTTTCTGCAAATAAGGCTTATTTCACCCATATCGTAAATATGCCAGGTGTACCTTGGTGGTTAAAATTCCCACTACCAATTATGCCAATAGTTGAGCTATTAGGTCTTTTCACAAAGCCATTTGCCCTAACCATTCGTTTATTTGCAAACATAACAGCAGGACATATCATTATTCTTGGTTTCCTTTCCATTATATTTATATTTGGATCTCAAAACCCAGTCTTAGGATATGGAGTGTCGGTTATCCCGGTCTTATTTGCAATCTTTATGAGCCTATTAGAAATCTTGGTAGCATTTATCCAAGCCTATGTTTTCACTCTTCTTTCTGCAATCTACATTGGAATGGCACACGAAGAGCATGCTGAAGTTGCGCATAAAGAAATAGCATAATAATCTATTATTCTACTGTCTTTTTGAATCAAAGATCCACAGAATTAGATCAAAGATCTGGTGAAATGAATCACTGATCTACGCCAGCGAATCAAAGAAAGGATTTCCTGAATCAAAGAAAGAAAAAATTAATACGCTGATTCAATAAATCCTTATAGCAATTCAATAAATTATAAGATTAGGCCTACCAATTTATAGGGTCTTTACCTTGTTTTACTAAGTAATCATTGGTTTTAGAGAAATGATTATTGCCAAAGAAACCACGATAGGCAGAAAGAGGCGAGGGGTGGACAGATTTTAATACAAGATGCTTCGTTTGGTCAATAAACTCTCCCTTCTTTTGAGCGTAAGAGCCCCATAACAAAAAGACTATCCCTTGTTTTTCATTCGCCAAATGATGAATTACTGAGTCTGTAAATTTCTCCCAACCCATTTTTTGATGAGAGCCTGCCTTATTTGCCTCAACGGTTAGGGTCGCATTAATAAGTAGAACCCCTTGTTTAGCCCAGTGAGTTAAGTCCCCACTCTTTTTGGGCTCAATTCCAAGGTCTTGTTCGAGTTCTTTGTAGATATTTCTAAGAGATGGAGGAATAGGTGTTGGCTCGAGGACGGAAAAACAAAGTCCATGAGCTTGGTTAGGCTCGTGATAAGGGTCCTGACCAATAATTACAACCTTAGTTTGTGAAAATGGACAAAGCTTAAAAGCATTAAAAATGTCATCACTCTTAGGATAAACTACCTTATTTGAGTAAGCTTCTCTAATAAGCCCCACCAAATTGATGAAATATCCTTTTTTAAACTCATCTTTTAAAACTTCTTTCCATTCTTTTTCAATTTCCACATCCATATAGCATTGTTTTACGTCAATTTCTTTTTTAGTTAGACAACAAATTTAGGGATTTTATTTCGATTCACCAGCTCTTGTGTCAAAGTTTTCGACCTGTGGTTTCTGAACTTGTTTATTCTTATAGTATTTTCCAAAATTATAACGAAGGGAAAATGCAACGCGTGGCCCCTGATAATTACCCCATGATTTCGATAGAGTATTTAGGTAGCGAGTCTCACTATAATTTTTATTCATATCAAATAAATCGCTTATGCTTGCAGTTAATCCAAATTTGTCGTTAAAGAATTTCTTAGAAACACTTATTGAAATATCTTGAGAAGAGCTTGAAGTGCTTAGCCCATACATTGAAGAGGAATAGAAATAGTAGTAAACGCTTATTTCCCATTTCTTTGGAAGAGTGAAGTCTGAACTAATATTTCCATTATAGCTCCAATTTTCTCTATTTATTTGCCCCTGCTTGGTTGAAGATAGGATTTTCACATAGCTTGCCCCAAATGAAGAGCTGAAACTAAGCCATGAAAAGAATTCTTTATTGAAACTTGCACTAAAATAAAGGTTATGAGTTGATCCAAAGTTAATTGGAATTGACATTAGAGCAAGTGGGTTATGCAGAAAGAGGTTTGAATCAATTGGACTTTCAAGCCAATTAATATCATCTTGGGTAAAAGAATATGAAATATCAGTAAATAGCATGTATTTAAAAGAATGAGCTAAGCTAATGGAATGGGCATACTGTGGTTTTATATATGGATTTCCTGTTGAATAGGAATATTCTGAATACTTACTTATGAATGGGTCTAAACTCCCTGACCAAGGTCTTGAAATCCTATAAGAATAGGTTAGTTTTAATTGATTATCGTCTTGAAACTTATAGTTCATACTTAGGTTTGGGAAAATATCAAAGTAATTCCTTGTATTTATGCTATCTATTGCATATTGGTGACCCTTTGTGTTGGTTTGCTCTGCTCTAATGCCCAATCTTATGTTTAATTTCTTTTTGAAAGTATTGGAGAAAGAAGCATAAAGGGAATTAATATTTTCAAAATACTTGAAATGTTTAGACTGCATTTCATCGCTTAGATATCCATTTGTTGAGGTATCTAGTACCAAAGATTCAAAGTCATTATCGTTAAAATTAAAATTTGTTTTCGCTCCAGCCTCAAGTCTCATCGTTTTCTTTATTGGTTTGAAATAATCAACTCTTGCACTCATATTATTAGTTGATGATAGAGTATTTCTTTCGTATCCTTCTCTTCTGCTTAGAATTGTGTTAATGTCTCCCAAGAAATATTCATTAAGACTTGATGAACTGCCATCATTTTCGGAGTGAGAGTAGCCAAAATCAAATGATATCTTTGAATCAAGAGTATCTAATTTCTTAACATAGTCTAATCCAATACCAAGATTATTTCTACCTCCTTCATATCCTCCCTTACTTATATAAGAAGAATCTACTTTTGAAAAATAATTAGGATAAGAAGATATTCTGTAAGGCTCAGAGTTTTCAATTAAAGGATTTCCTCCTCCAGTATAATATAAACTAAGCCCTATTGTGCGATTTGTATCAATTAAATAGTTTGCACTAAGATTTAAATTATTATTTTGCCAAACCCATTCTTCCTCTTTTTCTGTTCTAAATAAAATTGTATCCCCTTCTGCCTTTGAGGTATATCTTTCTTCTCTGCTTTTACCTTTATTTGCGTATCTCATAGGAGAAAACCCAATTGAAGTAGTCCAGTTATCATCAACATAACTTAAACGAGCCGAGCCATAATATTGCAAAGCTGTTTGATAGGATGATTGCCCCCAAACAGAACCATTTACACCATAGTTTTGATTTTTCTTAATCCTAATATTTATTATCCCAGCAGTTCCTTCAGCATCATATTTAACACCCGGATTAGTCATAACCTCAAATTTCTCAACTTGGTCAGGGCTCATTCCTTTCAACATATCAACAATGGAACTATAATCCAGCTTTAAATCTCTCCCATTATATTGAAACATAACACCACTTTTTCCATTCAAAGTCAACTTATCATCCTTATCAACAAAGACCCCAGGAACCTTTTTCAATAAATCAAAAGCACTTGAAGCACTTGCCACCAGTTGCTCATCAATATTCATAGTAAGCTTATCCTCATCAACCTGAATTCTATCAATCCTCGCTGTTATCTCAACTCCTTCTAAGTTTCCAGTGCTTGTCATATCAATCACACCTAAGTCAATTTCTTTATCCTCCTTAAATCTGTCAATCCCAAGTTTAAGTCTGTGTTTCTCGTAACCAACAAAGGAAAGTTCTAAGTTTAGGTTGTTTTTCCTAACTCCTTTAATAATAAAATTGCCGCTTGTGTCGGCAGAAACCCCCTTATACATATTAATACTGTCACTTTCTTTATAAAGCACGCAGTTAACAAACATAAGATTTTCTTTCGTGACATTGTCGATGATTTTCCCTTTAATAGAATAGCGTTGAGCCATAGCTCCATTTGCAATAAATAGAATAAGAACAAGAGACAGAAGAATGAATTTCTTCATAATAATAAAGATTAGGTTAAATAGTTTTGTTTACTACGAAGGAAACTATTCTTATTATAGTTTTATTGTCATTGTTGTCCGATAAAACTTTTTCAATAATATAAAAATATAGGCTAAACTTTTGCAAGTTCAGCCTATTTTGATTTACTTTGTTTCTTCCACAAAAAAAAGATAAATCATATGGGCAAAAGTACA
>Ga0265294_10002316_pt1 | contig 25071 bp, 20 predicted proteins | sample MunlanPumphouse3_FD_192504 | JGI IMG/M metagenome (GOLD analysis project Ga0265294, IMG submission 192504) | Groundwater microbial communities from a municipal landfill in Southern Ontario, Canada - Pumphouse #3 | ecosystem: Environmental > Aquatic > Deep subsurface > Groundwater | place... | reverse complement strand
ATCCCAAGCTGGTCAAGGCCGAGAAGAAAAAAGGCTACCGCATGACCCTTGCCGATCGCCTCAAATACAGGACACGCTATTTCACCGAGGCAGGCATCATTGGCTCCAGAGAATTTGTATCCGAACATTTCGAAAAATTCCGGGACCATTTCGCATGCAAAGGAGAAAAAAAGCCCCAGCAGATAACCGGACTGGACGGCGTGTTCTCCCTCAAACGTCTCACCTGACCCTGTTCATCCCCCAGACAAACCAGGATTTGCAACCATTCCCCGGCCAGAAGAGTGTGCCTTGGCACCCCACGCCCAAAATCTGCCTTGCCCGTCTCCATATGCTCCCATTGGCCCCGAAATTTCCCCCAAATAGGGTTAAAACGCCCGGTGCACCTCTCTCTAGCAGGAGATGTCTGTATCTCTGCGCACCAGACGTTGGCGAGGAACAAAAATATGGCAGGTGAAGGCAGATCTGTGCATAGGTTGCCTGTCCCAATTTTTTCCCACAGGGGGAACCCCTACGCCACGGGATTCTTCAATCTCCCCAATGCGTCCATCAAAAAACCAAACCCGATCCGTTCCTGTTCCAGGCGGACTCGGTCGTCCCATCGGTTGGTGCACAGATTCTGGTAAAGGGTCGTTTCCTGGGGAGTCAGACGCCCGAGCTCCGCGGTTTCAGGCCGGGGTTCAATGCCCCAGAGTTCCCTGTGAGCCAGGAGAGTTTCCTGGTCCATCAAAAAGGATGTCGTGTGGGGGAAGAATTCTCGCCATTGGTTGAGAATGGCGAAACCATGGGTGTCGATATCGCCCCAGTAATGGATGTCCCGTGTGCCGAGCCAGCGGGCTTCGGCCAGGTTGTCGAACCCGTAACCGGCCCCAAAGATAACCATGGACTGGGGGCATGGGGGGAAGGCCAAAAAATTGATCTCGTTTTCAGTGATGAATACCCGTGTGGCCGCAATATCCAGCTGGGCAAAGGCTTCACGGCTGAGGGTGATGTCCTGGTCCGTGGTTGTGGGTATAAGGGAGAGTTGGGGATCGAGAATTCGGAACCGCACCCGTAGGGGCTTGTCCCGGAAACCATAGCGCCTACAAAAACAGCCGATTCCTCTTCCGGCCTCCTGGTCGACAACTTCGGGCGGCAGGGCAAAATCCAGTAAATCGGTCAGCACGCCCCGGTGGCCTTCGATGAATTTGGTGTGCACACCGGGCAGATCGACCTGCCGCAGATACACCCCGGGCCTGGGATGATTCCGCAACCAAGTGATCACATGGAGCAAACGCTCCCAGTCCCCTGCCAGCTCCAGCACCTTCAAGAGGTGCCTCTCGACCCACGGGAGGACCTCAGGTCGGGTTTCCTGTGTCAGACTGACCAGTTCCTGCAAATGAGTGGCCTCCCGATGTCTGCCGATCAAATCGAGGCAGTCATCCATAGAATCGACCCACAGCTTGGCCGGGATCTCATTGGCCCCCAGGGTCCGGTGGTTGATGGTCTTCCACTCGATGCGGTACTTCCCAGCACCACGTGTCAGCAAAGCGATCCAGTCCCGGACCTCGGGAAACCGCTCGCTCAACTCCTTGGAACCAGGGCCTTTCATTCTCAAACGGAGAGGAAATATGCTCTCATCGCCACATACGGAGGTCGGCACCACCCCACGATCCCAGAGTTTCTGCACCTGGGCACGGATATCCGCCGGTGTGGTCCAACTCACTGCTGCATCCTCTGTTTTTCGGCGCGATATTCCTCGATGCTGAGGTTGCGCAGCACCGAATTGCGTCCCTCTTCGTTGTGCACAAACCCAACGGAGGAAACAAAGGGCTCGATGATGTGGATCTTCTGCAAGGGGGTGACAATGAGCAGTTGGAGATTGAGCTGGGCAAAAAGTTCCAGGCCGTACCTGGCCGATTCATCGGACCCGCGCCCAAAGGCTTCGTCGATAACCACGAACCGAAATGTGCGCGAACGTACCGCCCCCCATTCCAACCCGAACTGATAGGCCAGGCTGGCCGCAAGCACGGTGTAGGCGAGTTTTTCCTTCTGCCCTCCGGACTTGCCCCCGGAATCGGCGTAATGTTCATATTCGATGTCGTCTTCGCGCCATCGTTCGCTGGCCGCAAAAACAAACCAATTGCGCACGTCCGTGACCCTCTCGGTCCAGCGACGATCTATGTCGGCGTGGTCCGGCCGCCCTCGGAAACGATCGATGATCCTCCGGACGTACAGAAATTTGGATTCAGAATACTGGATATCGTCCGAACCGGTCAACGCTCCCTCACTGCAGGCGAGCAGATCCTGCTGAAATTCGCGGATGTCGGCATCAGGACTTGTCTGGGCCTCGAGACCGATATACCGGTCGGGGTTGTAATCGATGCGGGTAAGGGAGTCGTTGATCTTGCCCACACGTTCCCTGATAATTTCCCGTTCCTGGTTCAGATACGACTGGAACTGGACCACCTCGCGGATGGTATTCTCATTGAGCAGTTTTTTGAACTGCTCTTCAAACCGGGGCAGATCGTCGGCAAGGAGTTGGGTAAGCATGGCCCGGTACTCGAAACCGGCATCGATGGCCGCATCCACTTCCCGTGTTTCCAGCGGCCATTGTTGACGGTATTCACTCATGGCCTTGACGATCTTTTCTCCCAACCGCTTGAGCTTCCCGTCCTCGCCATCGATTTTTTTCTGAAGCCAATCCCGCATATCCCGCTCCCGGTTGTCACAGGAATCCACCGTCAACTGACAGTTGCCGAGAGCCTCCTCGCGTATGGTTTCAAGAACGGCAAACCGTTCAGAATACCCGGTGTCGGCTTGAGGAAGCAGGGCCCGGGTTTCCAGTTGCAATTTTTCGACATGGTCGATTTTCTGCTCGGTTTTGGACCGCTTATCCTTAGCCGTGTCCAATACCTTCAATGTCTTTTTCTGCTCAACCAACAATGCTTCGAGCTGTCTGGTCAACGTCTGCAGGACGTTGGAGGCGGTTTCCAAAGCCTTTCTTTCAGCTTGCAACGTAGAGATGGCCAAGGCTACGGGCTTCCAGTCAAGTTCCCAAAAGTCTGCATAGACGTCAATCTTGGACAGAGTGGCGAGGCGGGCCTTACATCCCTTCTGCTCGCCCTGCAGGGTCGCGATACGTCCGGCGATCTCGGCAAGTCGGGTCTCCTCACCCCGGGCCTTTGCTTCCAGGGCCGCAATCTTGGCGGCATTGCTCCATCCCAGGACATAGCGGCTCCGGTCGTCGATGCGGTGACGATCATCCTTCTCGTGACGCCCACCCGGCATCTTGATCTGGCCGGCCATGGTGATGGCTTTTCCTTCCCGCCGGAACGCTTCTTGGGTGGTGCAGCAGACCAGATCGAAACGATGGACAATTTCACGCTCCATCCAGCTGAAAAAAGAAGAATCCGCCTTGATGGCCACTTTGCGGGCCAGAGAATGGGGATGCTCTGCAGCCTCCCGCCTTGGCGGGTTTTCCCGCACCCGAAAATAGACCAGACGGCCCTTGAGATGGGTTTGATCCACCCACTGGGCAACCCGGGCGTAATGAGAATCCGGAACCAGCAAAGAGAGGCCGAAACTGTGCAGCAAACGTTCAATCGCCCCTTCCCAATCTTTCTCCTCCTCCCGGACCTGAAGAAGTTCGCCAGCAAAAGGCATCTCCTCTTCTTCCAGGCCCAGTGCCTGACACAGCCCCCGCCGCATGGCGATCTGTTTTTCGCTGATATTGCTACGACGGGACTTCAACCCCTTGATCTCGGCCGTGAGCTGTTCATACTCCTTGCGCCCCTGAAGAAAAAAGACATTGGTTTCGTTGAGTTCGTTCTGCACCCGGGCCTCAGCATCGGCAACGGTTTCACACAAATCCTGAAATCCCTTCCGCTGACGTCCAAAATCTTCCGGAGTCGTTGCCGGAACCTCGCCCAAGGCCCGTACAAGCTTTTCGTATTGGGTCGCTTTTTCCTTGCGCCGCTTAAGTTCGCTCTCTTTCTGCCGGATCTCGGCATTGATATCTTCGATCCTATCACCACCGTTCTCGCCAATGGCTTTACGCAGCCCGCGGTCCCGCACCTCCAGGATTTCTCGCTGCTCTTCCAATCCGATGACGGTTGCATGGTGACGGGCGTGCTCCTCCTCCAGGGAAACAAGTCGCTTTTCAAGCAGGTCCATTTTGAGGGTTGCAAACCAGGCACGCAGGGCGTCACGACTGGATCGTAGCTCTTCCGCCCCCGCCGTCAGTTCCTTGTGCCGGTCGCAATCGGCCACAAGGGGAGTTAACATTTCGACCTGCAGCCTGGCCTTGCGCACCGATTCATGGGCCCGGTTGAGATCTTCGAAATGCTTGATCAGATGGACAATCCGCTGAGCCACATCAAAGGGTTTGAGCATGTGGCTGCGCACAAAATCGGTCAGATTGCCCACGGATTTGAGGGAGACGGTTTGAAGGAACAGATCCAGAGCCTGTTCGTTGTCGATGCCGAAACGCCGTCTGAACCACGCCCCATAGGGGGGAAACGTGTCGAACACTTCGATCCCCTGGCCCCGCAATAGTTTACGAAGACCGGTTATCTCGGAACCGAATCCAGAAAAATGATCAGCGATGGAAAGCTCCCGCTCACAGGCTACAAACAACCGGGACGGCTGACCCACCGTCTCCTTCATCCAGAAGACCTGAGCCAGGGTCACGGTTTTGTCATATCCGGCATTATAAAACACCCCGAGGATCACCGAATAGCTGTCCGCACCACGCAAGGCCACAGGCTTGGAGCTTCCCAGGGAGTCCTGACGTTCGGATTTGTAATACCCCTGCACGTAGGAGCGCAGGGTACGTTCCCGGGTGGCAGCTCCTGCAGCTTTGTTGTAGGCGATGTTCTGAGCAGGCACCAGCAAGGTGGTCACGGCGTCCACCAGAGTCGACTTACCAGAACCGATATCACCGGTAAGTAGCCCGTTTTTCCCGTCCAGCCGCAGGGTCCAGATCCGTTTATCAAAGGTGCCCCAGTTAAAAATCTCCAGCCGCTGTAACCGAAAACCGGCCAGTTGATCATCGCCGATAAAATCCATAAGAAGCTGTTCAGCCATTCTCTCTCTCCCTGCCAAGGTGCTCCCGATATTCGGTCAGGCGCTGATCAAAATCGCTCAACCACTGGGCATCCACAAAGGCCTTGATGATTCTGCGAACTTCAATCATATCCCTCTGCCGCCGCAAACGACGCACAAACCCGAGATCGGCGATCTTGTTCAGCTGGGCATCAACGTTGTCGATCAATTTAACCTCATTGGTCCCTTCCGGAAGAAAAATCCGGACCATCTCCACCACCTCGTCCCGGGAAAGGATCATCCGGGTATCCGCTCCGGAAACATCAGATTCAGCCAGTTTCTTACGCAGCAAGGCCAGAAGCAGGCTGACGGGATAAGAGAGCTGTCGTCTGGCCACCAGCCTGGGAACAGTGCCGGAGCCGGTATTACCGGAACCGGTCTCTTCCGATTCCGGTCTGGAACGCAAAAACGCGTACCCCTCAGCTTCATCAAGTATCAGTTCCAGGCCCATCACGGACACATAGTCCCTCACGCCCGGCTCCAGGGCCAGCAGAGAATTCCACAAAGCCGGGTTGTCCTCCATGTAGATCACCCCTTTGAGCAGGGGCACCACAACAGAGCCAAGTTCCTGGTCGGGTTCAACAAAACGGCCAGGCGTGCTGTCGGAAAGGTCCATCATCCGTTCCTCAGTAAAATGATATGCGGCAAGGTCGCCTGCCGGGTTATGCCGGTTTCGGTCTGCCACCGCACCTGTTCTTCCTCTTCCTCATCCACCACCGTATGGCTCCACTCTCCGGCCAGTTGCAGGTAGGCAACCAGCTCGGCCAATCCATGGCGCAGGGGATGACGCGAGACAACATCCCCAAGGCTTACCTGACTGCGATCCTGAAGCTCCTGGCGGATATTTTGGGCAAGCTCGGCCTTGTCCACCACCACCTGACTGTAGAGAACCGCCGTATCGATTTCGGCATCTCCTTCATCCAACGCAATCTGCGTAATCAACGGCGTATGTGAAGGAGTGTAGAGAGGCCGCTCCAGGGGCAATTCAATGGAAAGGGAGGGAAGGAGAAGAGGGATGAACTCCCCCGCAGGGGGGTCTCCGCGCAGAGCCAGAGCATGGGTTTCGATGTCGTGGAGGATATCCATGATACGCCGGTTCTCAAGCCAGGCCTTGTCGTCGAGAAACCTGCGCAGCTGCTCGGAAAGGAGGGCCACGGTCCGCTGGGTATGTTCTCCCGCCTCCAGCCAATCGTAATGTACGCGTCTGAGCCGGGGGTCGGGCTTTGTTTCGACAATAGGCGGCAGGGCCAGCACCTGTTCAAGCAGGCTGCTCAACTCCTCCTGACGGGACTGGGACATGAGAAAATCCCAGAAGGCGCGGAAACTTTTGCCCTGATCCGAATCGGCGATGGCATCGCGTTCGCCCATGATCTCCTGGAGCAGGGCTCCCTTGGTTCCGTCCCAAAGAGCGATCCGCTCACGCACCCGACGGTCAAGAATTCTGAAATTGTGCTCCACCTCACGAAAATCGGTCAATAATTCCCGGGCCAGTTGCAAAAACTGCTGGAAACGATCCTTGAGTGCCGTATCATCCAGAAGGGGGATATCCCCGGCAAGAATGCACCCGATTTCTGTATCGATATCGTCCCGACGTTTCTGCAGCTCGGCGATACGGACCTTGGGGTCCGTCTGGCTCCCCTCGCTCATCTGTCTGAGGAGTTCAAACAGGGTGAGCAGACGCGACTCGGTTCCCACAAAGGCCCGTTCGGTAAGACTTTCCAACCAGGCCAAGGCCTTTTCCGTGGCCGGAGTCAGATCGAAATGGGGTTCATCCGTTCCGGGGAGATAGAATTTGCGCAGCCAGCCCTTGTCGTTCTCCGCCCAATCATTGAGATAACTTTGGGCGGACCCGGGAAAGGCGTCTTCCCCCTGCTGTTCCCGCAGGACAAAGAGCTCATCTTCCAGGGCCTCCACCAGATCGGCCTGAGACAGGGTACGCACATTGGGTGCAATGAAAACACGGTGCAGAAAACCGGCCACAAGAGGAGCATGCTGGGCACGCAGCAGTCGCCAGGCCGGATGGTTCTGACGGAGAAGGTCGAGGGTGGCGTAGTCGAGGGGCATAGGTATTGAAACGATAACGATATCGGTTAAAGTATAACATATAGGGACACGAATAATGACAATAATTCGGTGAAAATCAGTGAAAATGGGTGACGTATTTCATGCGATCCTTCAGTAAGCCAACCTCGTCATCCTTGCAACCCACTTCCCAAAAACCACACAAGCCCCCTGCATGCGCAGAGGGCTTGTGGTCTCCGATCGGGGATGACAACCGATCGGCTAAGGAGGTAGGTGGAGAGTTTATGGAAAAAGAAAGATTACCCCATAGCGCTTGGTCCCTCTTCTTCGGTACGGATACGGATGGCCTGCTCCATATCCTGGACAAAGATGACACCGTCGCCTTCGTTGCCCGTCTGGGCACCGACTTTGATGGCTGCCAGGGCTGCCTCCAGAAATTCATCGTTGAGACCGATTTCCAGACGAATCTTTTTTAAGAGGTTCACTTCCATGACCACACCACGGTAGGTTTCGGTGAATCCTTTCTGCCTGCCGCTGCCCAGGCTGTTGGTGGCGGACATGTTGTATATTTTCTTTTCATAAAGGGCCTGTTTGACGGCATTGAGCCTTTCGGGCCGGATGTATGCGATAACAAGTTTCATGACATTTCTCCTTGGGGTTGCAACGTACAGTCTCGTACCTGGTAAAAAATCTTCAAGAATTGCCGGGTTATTCCGTGGTGAAAATCTGAAAGCCGTTGTAAGATTCCGAGCCGTGTTCGCTGATATCCAGGCCCTTGAGTTCTTCGACTTCGCTGACTCTGAGACCAAAGAGACCCTTGATGATCTTGAACATGACCAGACCGGTACCAAAGGCCCAGGCCCCGACGACAGCCACACCCAGAAGCTGTACAAGCAGGAGGCTTGCGCTGCCTCCATAGAACAGACCGAGGGAAGATCCGTACCCTGGAGCTGCGAACAGACCGACCATCAGAGTTCCGAATGCTCCACAGACACCATGAACGGAAACTGCACCGACGGGATCGTCAATGTGCAGAACCTTGTCGATGAACTCTACGGAAAGGACAACCAGGAAACCGGCCATGAAACCAATAATGATGGAACCCACAGGTGAAACTTCGTAACATCCGGCGGTGATGGCAACCAGCCCGGCGAGAACACCGTTCAGCGTCATGGAAGTGTCAGGCTTGCCGAATTTGAGCCAGGCCATGATCATGGCACCGATGGAACCTGCACAGGCTGCCAGGGATGTGTTCACCGCGATATAACCGATCGTCCCGTCTGCCGTTGTGGTGCTGCCGGGATTGAAACCGAACCAGCCGAACCAGAGGATGAAGACACCCAGGGCTGCCAGAGGAATATTGTGCCCGGGGATGGCCTTGGCTTTTCCGTCTGGGCCATACTTCCCGATACGGGGTCCAAGAACGAGGGCACCTGCCAGGGCGATCCAGCCGCCTACGGAGTGAACAACGGTGGAACCGGCAAAGTCGACAAAACCCAATCCTTCGAGCCAGCCTGCGCCGTTATCACCGAGCCAGAGACTTCCCCAGCACCAGTGGCCGGAAATGGGATAGATAAAGGAAGAAACAAGCAGACTGACGAGAAGATAGGAGCTGAATTTGGTCCGCTCGGCAACGCCACCTGAAATAATTGTAGCGGAAGTGGCACAAAATACTGACTGGAAGAACCAGAAGGTGAACGTCCATTGGCCACTCGCTGTGGTGGGGGTGATGCCTGCAAGTGAAAATCCGCTGGTGCCGATAAATCCGCCCGCATCCAGTCCGAACATTAATCCAAAGCCCAGAAAAAAGAAGGCAATGGCCCCGACACCAAAATCCATGACATTTTTCATCAGAATGTTGCCGGCGTTTTTGGCCCGGGTAAATCCGGTTTCGACCATGGCGAACCCGGCCTGCATGAACATGACCAGAAAAGCGGCCAGAAGCGTCCATAAAATGTTGGCGTTGGCCTGAGAAAGCGCTTCGGTTTCAGCAAAGGCTGCCGTGGGGAGAACTGCGCACACCAGGGCACCCGCAAGCCACATTGATCTGAAAAATGTTTTGAAAGATGACCTCTTGTACGACCACAACATAAAAATTCCTCCCGTTTGAAAGTGATGTTATATTTCTTTCAAAGCAAAAGGGAGGCCAAACAGATAACTAGTAGATATAAAAAAGAATTTAACAGAACGGCAGCTTGACTGTATTTTTTTTAAACAATTTTGTATTTTATAAATCAATTTGAATCGTGGGAAAACAGATCAAATACGTTTTTGTAAAAAAAATAAATAAAGACATATTATCGAGTTAAAAATAAACAGACATAACATGCATCATGGGTTCCAGATAACGAGTGTCTCATCATGCGTAACGTGTCATAACCATCCAGCATCAAGACATTTCTGGAAATGCAATCCGTATCCCCTGGGAATGCCGACCGTCGGGTCGGCCTTTCGAGCACCGTAGAAAGCAGTCTGCTCGCATTGATTATCAGTCGTTTATCTTGTTTGTGGCCATGTCAGAAGTACGTTGCCGAGCAGACGCTCGGAATCCCCAGGATAACAACGCCTACTCTCTGTATCTGTTGGCACATAGTTAGTTATAAATTGGCTAAAACTAACTATCTCAAAATGATATTGGGTTAGGAACAAAAAGCCAAATCCTCACCATAAGGACATAGTGAAGGTATCCATTATTTAACAAAAACGTCATTTTTAAAGATCGCCGGATCTGATCTTATTTCTCTTCACCATCCTGCGACCCTCCCCGTATCCCGAGAAGATACCTGTACGGTCCGGGAGTTCCCGGAGGAACCAGGGCTACGCGGTCCCCTTCGTTGAGCAGCGCATCAAAAGGTCGGATGATCCCATTGACAAAAGCGCCTTCCACATCACCGGATTCGAGCTCCAAAAAAGTTACCACATCGCCAAGATGCATCCCGGGACGGAATGGCACCTGAACATTGGAATATCCTACCCCCTTGGCGGCCAATTTTTTCTGTAAAAAAGAAAAAGCATTGACAACAACTGTCGACATACATCCTCCTGATTTTTTACGCACACCCTCCAACATCGGGTCGACACCTTGCCGGACATCTCCTGTCTACCTTTTTTCTTGCACACGTATGAGTCAATAACAATACAAAAAAGCCCTTCCAGATATGAGCTGCAAGGGCTTTTTTTTGAGTGGGCAACCAGAAAGGCCTGCCAGTCCTCGTTACGTTATCTATAGGGAGAATCATCCGCCTTGATGACCCAGGCACACAAAAAAATGGACAGGGCGAAAAATTTGTCAAAACAACGGATGGCCTGTTCCACCATACGCTCTTCAATTATTTTACATAGTTTTGGCGAAGGATGTGGGATAAACGTCTGTCGCTGATCCCGTTCATTAAAACAATACATATAGGGATCGCCGGCCCCGAACCTTATAGCGCTTCCCTCAAACATACCTCTCCCCCTCCTTACATGTTTTTTGACAAGTGGCTCTCATTCCGCCTCTGCCCAACAAGGTCAATAAAAGCAATAAAAATTTATACGCATGCGGAAAAATATAAAAGTCAGGGATACAAATGTACGGAACATGTCCTGGACCTTTATGGTATATCTCTGGAAATATCATGGACCTCCAATGCCCCGGCCAAGGGATAAGCCTAAAGCTATTGATCATCGTTCCATATCCCGGCCCAGCCAATATAATGCAGGCTGGCCATTATGGCGGATAAACATCGAATAATTGCCGACAAAGGGCCTACGCAACCAGGAAAGTTCCTTATCCTCGAGCAACGCCAAAATTTCATTTTTGATATCCTCTGCCAGACGTAAGTCTTCATAGGTATCAAAAAAGGACAATCCCCACGGAGCAAGGTGACACATTGTTTCCCCGGGATAAGAAATCAGCCGAATCTCAAGCAGACCGCACGACGAAAAACCGCTGATATCTATCAGTTGTGTACCTACAACGTGTATCGAAAAAATACCCATGGATCGGGGTACAAAAGGGGACGGCATGCGATTCTCCAGGCAGTAATCTCGGGATCATATCATCAGATAAACCACAAAGAAGCAGGTTTCATACCAGAGGATACATACACCCTGCGACAATAACGCCATCTTTTCCACGGCACCTAAACCACGAGGAGGAGTTCCCCTCGGAAAACCATACATCCAATCCCAATATACCTAACATACTGCACTTCGTGATGAATACCTCCGACGGAAAAACACCTCCTGGTTACCAGACGATATCCGCCCGTCTGCAGGTACGCGTCCTGTCACACTCCAGCATACATTGCTCTCCACACGGGAAGACAATCCTCTTACCATTCTGGATTACAAATAAGTAACCCCCGCCCGGCACACGAAGCGCCGAGGGGGGCTGTTTCAAAGAACGTTTCTTAAGACAATCAGGACTTGTAACCGATAGCCCGAAGAAATCCTTTGCGTGCAGCAATATCTTCGTCCGTCTCAATCCCTTTGGATACGAATCCGTCAACAACACCAAGAATACCACGCCCCTGCGCTGTCTCGGCAATGATCACCTGGGTGGGGTTAGCCGTTGCACAGAAAATACCACAAACTTCATTGACGTTTTTAACAGCATTGAGAACATTGACGGGGAACATATCCTTCATGAAAATAATAAAACAATGGCCTGCAGACAAAGCAAAAGCATTTTTCTTTGCCAATTCCACCAGTTCGTCGTCTGTTCCGGAATAGCGCACCAGACAATCCTGAGAAGCCTCGCAAAAAGCGATGCCAAACTTGGCCATAGGCACTGTGTTCACCATGGCTTCATGCAGATCTTCCACGGTCTTGATAAAATGGGACTGGCCAAGGATAAAATTCATATCTTCAGGTTTTTCAATCGTTACTGTCAAAAGTTCCATATCAGTCTCCTGGGAAACATACAGTTTTAAAATGATTTTCGTAAGCTACTATCATGCAACGGTTCATGATTACGAGGTAATGGCCAGGCTTCTTCCGGATGCAGGCCAAAATTGAAAAAATTTCACATTTACGTCAAGAGGACAGGGAAGAATCCGGACAAGGGCCTCGATCAAGCCGACCCCAAAAACGTGCTGCGCAACAGCACGTTGCAGACAAAATAACTCTCCCCATATGGTCGTCGTGCCGGTTAGCCTATGGGAAAAATATTTCAAGGGCGGGCAGAAATACCATATTTTTTGAGTTTGTACTGTAAAAGACTTTTAGAAATACTCAAAAGTTCAGCCGCCTTAACCTTCACAAACCGTGACTGGACCAAAGCGCGACGAATAAGAGCAGCTTCAATTTTTTCCAGTGTTTCAGCCAGATTGATCTCCGAAGGAAGCAAATCCACGGCACTCTTAAGCTGGGTTTCTTCATCCCGCACCTCGGCGGGAAGATCATCCAGGTCGATAACCGCGTGAGGAGAAAGCACCACGCTGCGTTCGATCACATTTTGCAGTTGGCGGATATTGCCCGGCCACTCATAGGCGTCCATGGCCTGCAAGGCCTTAGTGGTCAACATTTTCTCCGGCGTCTTGTTTTCCCGGGCATACTCGAACAAAAAATGCGCGACCAGGAGAGAAATATCTTCCCGCCGTTCTCTGAGGGGAGGAACCGGAATATGCACCACATTGAGACGGTAAAAAAGGTCTTCCCGGAACCGCCCTTCCTCGACCTCTTTTTTGAGATCCTTGTTCGTGGCACTGATGAGACGAAAATCTACATGCAAGGTCTCACTGCCTCCCACCCGTTCCAGACTCCGCTCCTGAAGCACACGCAACAGCTTGACCTGGAGATCTGCAGAAAGCTCGCCGATCTCATCCAGAAACAAGGTCCCGTTATGCGCCTGTTCAAAACGCCCCCGTTTCATGGCCACGGCACCAGTAAAGGACCCCTTCTCGTGCCCGAAAAGTTCGCTTTCCAGCACTCCAGGATTAAAAGACATGCAGTTTACTGAAATAAAAGGGTTATCTTTCCTGTCCGAAGAAGCATGAATCCCTTGGGCAACCAGTTCCTTACCCGTCCCTGATTCACCGGTGATAAGTACGGAACTTTTGGACGGGGCCACACGATCCATGAGAGCAAGCACCTCCCGGATGGCCTTGCTCTTGCCCAGAATATGATGTTTGCCGAACTGCTGATGCAATGACTGCCGCAATAAACGATTTTTTTGTTCAGCCCGGGCCAGTTTCATGGCCTTACTCACGGAAAGCAGGAGTTCTTCATTGGAAAAGGGTTTGGTAATATAATCAAAGGCCCCGCATTTCATGGCTTCAACAGCGTTATCAATGCTCCCAAAAGCAGTCATGATCATCACTGGAATATGAGGGTAATCTTTCCTGACCCGCTCAAGGACCTCTTCGCCACTCAGACCGGGCATCTTCATGTCTGTGATGACCACATCAACCTCAGATTCTTCCAAAAAGGCCATACCCAGCCTGGGATCATTCAGTGCCGTAATGGCGTAGCCCTCATCTTCAAGAATGGCTTGCAATACCAAAAGATAATTTTTTTCATCATCCAGAATAAGAATATTTCCAGCCATGTTTTGCTCTTTTTCAGTCGGCACCTGATCGCTCCTTATAATTTCCCCCTGCGCCATGCACAGATGTGGACTTTTTTATTACCTTCAAAGACGCACGGCCACAACTGACCCTCATCCATGAATCCAGAGTTGTTCACGGGCCACAGGGCTTTTAGGCAAAAGTTATTCTGACCAGCCCCCCGCCTTCCGGTGCATTCTCAAGCTGCATCCGCGCCCCGTGGGAGGTAAGAATCGTAGATACAATGGACAGGCCCAGCCCTGTTCCAAAATCTTTCGTCGTGTAAAAGGGCTCAAGATACTTTTCAAGCATATCCGGTTCAAACCCCGGACCCGAGTCGTGCACTTCCAGCACAGCCCCTTGGCTGTAAGCCCGGATAACAATACGTATACGCCCCGATCCGCTGATTGCCTGTCCGGCATTGACCACCAGATTATATACGGCTCTGTAAAGCAGATCGCTGTCTCCCTGAACCAGAACATGCTCGGGACAATTTTTTACAAGTTCAATACCTCTCTCGAGCATATCATTACCCAAAAAAGCCTGGATATGGTCCACAATGCGACACAGATCCACCGGAACCATGGTTGGGCTCTTAGGTCGGGCATAATCCAGAAAATCGTTCACAATCCGTGCAAGCCGCTCAGCCTCATCCAAAACGGCCTGCAGTATGCCTGCCCTGGAATCCTGATCTTTTTTGGCCTTTTTGAGCAACAACTCAGCACTGCTTTTGATGATTCCCAGAGGATTTCTGATTTCATGGGCAATGGAGGCCACCATCCGTCCCATGGAAGCCAGTTTTTCGTTCTGATGCAATTCGTGCTCAAGACGCTCCTTGTCACGCATACGTTCCGCAAAAATCCGGTCAGCCCGGATGATAAGTATCCACAACAAAAAAAAGAGGACGAGGAACGAAAGGAAGGTCGTCACAATAATCAGCCGCTGGAAATGGATAACCTCCAAATAATCGGTGGTAATGTCCTGGGTGAACACCAGTACTCCCATGAGGGGGCCGGCGTCGTTTAACCGTCCAAGCCTGCGCTCTGCCCGCAGGGGATAGGTGGTGCGCAGGACAAAAGAACGGGGTGCAGGGTGTAGGGTCAACAGGGCCTCCCAATTGGCAAGGCGACTCAACAGCTCAAAGCTGAACGTCCTTTTTTCAATGGCGTCCTGTACCCGCTGTCCGCCCATCTCCTTCTTTTCCACCACTCCAGGCTGCATACTGTAGGCAATTTTTTCCTCTGTGTCATAAATACGGACATCAAGGACATGAAAACTATGGATGGTCGAGGTGATCACTTGGGCAAGACGTTCATACTGGGCCTTTTGCTTCAGCTGTACCCTCCCAAAGCCCAAAACTGTGGGCAATGTAAAACGCTGATAAATCTGATGATTGAGATTTTCAGCCAAAAGCCGGGCAAAATCCTTTTTCTTCTGCAACACCATATCACGGGCATAATTGGCGAGAAAGACAGACAAAAAAAGACTGAACCCCAAAATAAGAATCAGGGAACCCCAGGAAAGAAACTTGACGATCTGGAAAGGATGCGCCGGATCAGGCCGCAAGGGATTGAACAAGGAAGCTCCTTTTCGTTATGAAGTACGGGAGAGATGACGATCTACGTGGAAGAATGGATGAAGACGGAGTGCGCCCAGGGTACATACAGGGTACAGGATACAGAACACGGTGCGCAGTGAACAGTGCACAGTAAAAAACACTTGATAGTGGATATATAAGCTTTGCACCTACAAAAGAAACCTATTTTCAATCATAAAGATATGCCGAAGATGCATGTATTTCTACACACAGCGTACTGCTTACGACGTACTACGGACTATCAACCGCAAAACGCGTGAGCTACAAACACATTCTCGGTTATTATTTTTGCAGCGATTTCCAATAATTAATAAGACCATTGGTGGAACTGTCGTGGGAGGTAATATTATTGCGGCCACCCAATTGCGGCAAAATTTTTCCGGCCAGCTGCTTACCTAATTCTACTCCCATCTGATCAAAAGAATTGATGTCCCATATCCATCCCTGCACAAAAATTTTGTGCTCATACAGGGCAATAAGGGCACCCAGGGTGCGGGGATCAAGACGTTTGAAAAGGATTGAATTGGTGGGCCTGTTGCCCTCAAAAACCTTATGAGGTGCCAACCGGGCAATGTCCGCGGGCCCGGCTCCGGCAGTGACAAGTTCCCTCTCTGCCTCTTTCAGGGTCCGTCCCTTCATCAGGGCCTCGGTCTGGGCAAAAAAATTAGCCAGCAATTTGGGATGGTGGTCACTCAGCGGGTTAAGGGACACGGCCGGGGCAAGAAAATCACAAGGGACCAAAGGCGTACCCTGATGCAGGAGCTGGTAAAAGGCATGCTGCCCGTTAGTCCCTGGTTCTCCCCAGATAACAGGACCCGTGGGATACCCGACCCTTTCGCCCAGGCGGGTCACGGATTTCCCGTTACTTTCCATATCGCCCTGCTGAAAATAAGCCGGGAAAAAAGAGAGATACTGGTCATAAGGCAGGATGGCGTGCGACTGCGCACCAAAAAAATCGGTATACCAGATGCCGAGCAAGGCCATGATCACCGGGATATTGTCCGCAAGAGGGGCCGTCCGGAAATGCTCATCAACGGTGAACGCTCCCCCCAGCAGCTCCTCAAAACCATCCATACCGATACTCAAAGCAATGGACAGGCCAATGGCCGACCACAGGGAATATCTGCCCCCGACCCAGTCCCAAAAAACAAACATATTTTCCGGATCAATGCCAAAAGCACGTACAGCCTCTTCGTTAGTGGACATGGCCACAAAATGGCTGGCCACAGCGCGTTCATCCCGTGCTCCGGCCAGCAGCCAGTCCCGGGCTGACCAGGCGTTGGTCAATGTTTCCTGGGTGGTGAACGTCTTGGAAGCCACCAGAAACAAGGTTGCCTCCGGATCAAGATCCTTGAGGGTTTCAACGATATGCGTTGCGTCAACATTGGAAACAAAATGAAAATGCAGTTGCGGATGGCCATAATGGGTCAAGGCCCGAGTGACCATCTTGGGGCCGAGATCCGAGCCCCCGATCCCGATATTGACCACGTCGGTGATCCGTTTTCCCGTATACCCTTTCCACTTGCCCCCCCGCACCCGGTCGGTAAAAACCCGCATTTTTGCAAGAACAGCACGTACCTTAGGCATAACATCCTGACCATCAACCAGCACAGGACGATCCGAACGATTGCGCAGCGCAGTATGCAGCACAGCGCGGCCTTCGGTGACATTGATTTTTTCTCCGGAAAACATGGCCGCAATACCCGCATCAAGCCTACGCTCACGGGCCAGGTCCAAAAGAAGGCCGAGCGTCGTATCCGTGATCCTGTTCTTAGAAAAATCGAACAAAATATCATTGATCCTGCGGGAAAAAGTGGCAAAACGATCTGGATCAGCGGCAAAAAGATCACGCATATGCATGTTCTTCATGCTCCGGGCATGCTCTTCAAGTGCCTTCCATACGGATGAATCAGTAACCAAGGTCATAATCCCTCCTGGAGGATACGGGTATGTATTGTATGATAAAAACAGCAAAGGGGTGGTAGATGGTAGAAAAAAGATACGAAAGTCCTTACGGCCCACGGCGTACAGCACTCCACACTATACACCACTGCTCCATTGCCTACTTTTTTTTACTTTTCAATCCCATCAAGGCCTCTTCAATTTTTTCCAAGGCCCGGGCGATGGTCTGTTCATCCAGAGCATAGGAAATCCGGATACAGCGATCATCGCCAAAGGCAGCTCCCGGCACCAGGGCCACCCCTGCTGTTTCAAGGATATACGCACACAGAGCCGTGGAATCTGGAACCTCGGGCGTATAATAGGCGTCCACCTTGGGAAAAAGATAAAAGGCCCCCGCCGGTTCCGGGCATACCACCTCAGGCCAGGAACGTACCAGATTCAAGGCCAGCGTTCTCCGTTGGGCAAAGGCTGTACGCATCGTATCCACAGGCTCCCAGGACCCCGTAAGAGCAGCCAGTGCGGCTTTCTGTGCGATGGAACAGATATTGGAGGTGGATTGCCCCTGGATCTTGGACATGGCCTTGATCAGATCGGCATGGGCCAGAGTATAGCCCACCCGCCAGCCGGTCATGGCAAAACTCTTGGCCAGACCATTGACCACAGCAAAACCTTCAGGATGTTTTTCCCACCATGGAGCCAGGGATACGGGTTCCGCCGGAGGATATACCAGCTGGTCGTAGATTTCATCAGAAATAACAAAAAGATCATGATCGACCGCCCATTGGGCAATGGCATCCAGGTGCGCCTTGGGATAATGGCACCCCGTAGGATTGGAGGGGGTGTTTATAAGCAGCACTCGTGTCCGGGGGGTCCGACAGGCCTCCAAGGCCTCGACACTGACTAAAAATTGTTCTTCGGGCTGAGTGGGCACAAAAACAGCCTTGCCTTCGGCCAGCTGGATCATCGCCGGATAACTGACCCAATACGGAGCCGGCAGCAGAACCTCGTCTCCGGGGTTAAGGAGCGACTGAAAAAGATTGAATAAAGACTGTTTGCCCCCGTTGGTCACAATCACGTTTTCACTACCGGCCGTGACCCCGTAAAAACGGGCAAAATATCCGGCCACGGCCTCTCTGAGTTCCGGGATTCCGGGCACAGCTGTATATTTGGTAAAACCATCCCGGATGGCCGCATGAGCCGCCTCACAGACATGGGCAGGGGTCGGGAAATCGGGCTGACCCACGGCAAGGCTGATAACTTCTTTTCCCCTGGACCGCAGTTCCTGGGTCAGGGCATTGATGGTCAGGGTTGCTGAGGGTTGGATCTGCTCAATTCGTCTGGAAAGATGCATATGTTCTCCTTTTCTCATATCATATGCCACTACACATGGTGTCGCCCCTGGGGCCGAAAAAAAGACCTCAAGAGTCCTTTTCAAGGAGGCTCTTGAGGTCTTCCAACTCTGATTTAATATCATGCAAAATGCCGGACCACTGGGGTTCAGCCATTAAACGCTTCCTGGCCCCTTCAATGGTCAACTTATCTTCATACAAAAGCTTCTTGATCCGGGACAGCAGATCAATATGTTCCCGGGTATAAAACCGCTGACCACTGGCCTTGCGACAGGGTACCAGCTGGGGAAACTCCGTCTCCCAAAACCTGAGCACATAGGGTTCAACCCCAACGGCCTTGGCTGCCTGGCCAATCTTATACGTCTTTTGCTTCGGATCAGACATGGCGCCTCAAACAATGGTTTACTCTCCTCTGATTTTCTTTATGAAAACCGGACTCCGAGATTTTTCAATAACTCCTGTCCTATGCGCGTGTGCACCTTGTCAACTTCCTTATCCTTCAGGGTTTTGGTCATACTCCTATACGTTACGCGCAAGGTAACATGATTTTCCAGCGCGTTATCATCAGGCTGGTAAACATCAACCATGACCACTTCCTCCACCAAAGGTTCATGCAACGCACGGATTGTCCCGGAAATATCGGCCAAGGGCATGCCCTTGGGAGCAATGATGGTTGTATCCCGACGTACGGACGGATACTTGGCAACCGGTTTGAAAACACACAAGGATTCAGCCTCAAGACGCTGAATCACACCCAGATCAAGATCTGCAAACCAGACCGGATTATGAGCATGATACGCATCCGCCAGACCTGTTCGGAGCATGCCCATGCGGCCCAGACAGTTTTCCCCATCCAGAATCCGCACACAGGGCTGCAGATACGAGTGCTCTTTCTGGATTTCAAAATGCATCACAGGTAGGCCCAGGGCTGCGCCTAAATGCTCCACAATGCCCTTGAGATCGGCATAATCCACGTCCCCCTTGGCAAAAGGATATCGTTCCGGCGACCGCGATCCGGAAAGCAGAATTCCCAGGCGATTGCACTCCCTGGTCATTGTATCTGACGTGGGGTCCTGGCAGAAAACCTGAGCCACCTCAAAAAGACGCAACCGGGTAGTCCCCTGACTAAGATTGAACTTGAGAGAATTGAACATCCCAGGGGCTATTTCTGAACGCAGAACATTGAGCTCATCGTTCAGAGGGTTACAGATAACCACCCGTCCTTCTTCGGGGATTCCCAGGCTATCCATGTCTTTGGAGGCCACAAAACTATAATTGACCACTTCCTGAAGCCCGCAGCCCATGGCCCATTCCTTGATCCTGGAATTGAATGCGAACAACGGGTCCTCATGCAGAATGGTATCAAGATTTTTTGTAATTCGTGGTAAATGCACCGGAAGTTTGTCCATGCCGTAGACTCGGGCCACTTCTTCAATCAGATCGGCCTCACGTTCCAGGTCCAGACGATAACTGGGGGCCGTCACCTGATAACCGTCCTCTGCAGGTTCAAGAGTGCACTGCAAAGAGGTCAGCACCTTTTCGCAATACCCGTCTTCAACATCCAGGGCCAACAACCCCGTCGCCCGCGATGGTCTAAAAGGGATGGTACGCAACTTGAAAGGTCGGGGAACTGATGCAGCTACGCCTTTGGCAATCTGCCCGCCACTGCAACGTACGACGAGATCCGCGGCCCGATCCAGAGCAAACGCAGAGCCGATCTGATCGACCCCGCGTTCAAATCTGAAGGAGGCATCACTGCCCAGAGACAAACGCCTGGCGGTCTTGCGGATGGTGCCTGGATGAAAAATAGCGCTTTCCAGGAGAACGTCTGTTGATTTTTCCGTAATTTGAGAATTGGCTCCGCCCATGACACCGGCCAGAGCAACGGGTTTCTTCCTATCCCAGATAAGCAGATCCGAAGACAGAAGTTCACGTTCCCTGCCATCCAAGGTAGTAAAACGCATACCATCTTCAGCCGGGGCAACACGGATCATGGAACCTTCAAGACGAGAACGGTCAAAGGAATGCAGTGGCTGGCCCAATTCCATGAGCACGTAGTTGGTCACATCGACCACGGAATTAATGGGCCGCATGCCCACGGCAAGGAGCCGGTAACGCATCCAGTCGGGGCTCTGCCTGAGGGTCACGCCCTGGATGATGCGGGAAAGATAGGAGGAACAAAGACGGGAATGATCGATCTGGATGGTGACCAGACCAGCGCATGCCGGCCCGCTTTCATTGAGGGTAAGCGGGGGCATGGTCAGGGGAAGATCGTAGGCTGCTGCAATTTCCCGTGCACATCCAAGGACACTGAGACAATCTCCCCGGTTGGGTGTGATATCAATATCCAGAACGCGCGTTTCCAGACCCAGAGCATCGATAAGCTTTTGCCCGGGCTGCACCTGATCATCCAGAACCATAATGCCGTCATGGCCCAGGCCCAGGCCCAGTTCTCTTTCAGAACAGATCATGCCGCACGAAGGGACACCGCGGAGTTTGGCTTTCTTGATCTTCATGCCATCAGGCATGGTTGTACCCACCGGAGCCACGGGGACCTTCTGGCCCTTGGCGACATTAGGAGCGCCGCAGACAATATCCAGGACCTCATCCCCGTCGATATCCACCTTGCACACATGCAGATGGTCCGATTCAGGATGGAGATCACATTGCACAACGTGGCCCACAACAATGGATTCCAACGCGGCAAAGGGATGGGATATTTCATCGACTTCCAGACCGAGCATAGTCAAACGGTCCGCCAGTTCGTTCAAGTCCCCTTCATAGGGGGTAAAATCTCGTAGCCAGTTTAAGCTGAGCAGCATGCGATCAATCTCTGTATGTTGTGTGGATCAACAACCGGGCGGATGCCGGATTGTGGACGACAGATTAGATATCCGGCCTCCCGCAGCACGAGAAACCGGAACGGAGCAGGACTAGACAAATTGCCGCAAAAATCTGGTATCATTTTCAAAAAACATCCGCAAATCGCCAATACCATATTTGAGCATAGCAATACGTTCGATACCCAGACCAAAGGCAAATCCTGAATATATTTCTGGGTCATACCCGACATTGGTAAACACCGCGGGATCAACCATACCGCATCCCAAAATCTCCACCCAACCACTTTCCTTGCATACCCGACAGGGTTTGCCGTCAATATGCCCCGTCCCCCCGCACATGACACAGCTCATGTCCACTTCAGCGCTGGGTTCGGTAAAAGGGAAAAAGCTGGGGCGAAAACGCATTTTCACATCAGCACCAAAGGTTGTGCGGATAAAGGCGTCCAAGGTGCCCCGAAGGTCAGCCATGGTCACATTTTTATCCACCAAAAGCCCCTCAATCTGATGGAACATGGGCGTGTGCGTGATATCCGAATCCCTTCTGTACACCTTACCAGGAGCAACCACGGCCACAGGGGGGGTACGGCATTCCATAGTCCGGACCTGCATGGGCGACGTCTGGGTGCGCATGAGGATCTTGTCGGTGATATACAGGGTATCCTGCATATCCCGGGCAGGATGATCGGGAGGCAGATTCAAGGCTTCAAAATTATAAAAATCATTTTCGACTTCAGGGCCGGAAACAACTTCAAAACCCAGGCTGACAAAGGTCTTGCAGATATCATTCATCACCAGGGTAATGGGATGTAAAGAACCCCTGTCCGGTGTTCTGCCAGGAATGGTAGGATCGAATCCAACAAGAGACTGTCGTTCTCCGGCATGTTCGAGTTCAGCTTTTTTCGCATCCCAGACCTCAATCATTCCGGTCTTGACACGGTTAGCGGCCTTGCCCACCTCGGGACGGTCTTCTGAAGGCACAGATCCTACCAGAGGCATGATTCTCGCCAGTTTCCCTTTACGACCAAGAAACCGAACCCGCAACTCTTCCAATGCTTCCAATGAAGAAGCCTGGCCAAGGGCCTTCTCAAGCTCCCGGACCAGGCTCTCCAACGTTTCAATCAATTCGTGCGTCGTCACTCTATTTCACTTGGGCTTTAACCATTTCGGCCAATTTTGCAAATGATCCTTTATCGTTAACAGCCATATCGGCCAGAACTTTTCTGTTCAGGCCAATTTCTGCAACGGACAGGCCGCGCATAAAACGGCTGTACGCAAGTCCATGCTCCTTACAGGCTGCACTGATACGGATGATCCAAAGCTTCCGGAACTCGCGCTTCTTCTGCTTTCTATCGCGGTAGGCATAGACAAGTGCCTTTTCAACGGATTCCCGTGCGGTACAATACAGAGCACTGCGAGATCCACGATAGCCTTTGGCCATCTTCAAATATTTTTTGTGCCTTTTACTGGCAGCTGTTCCTCGTTTAATACGCATGTGAAGTCACTCCTCTTAGAAAATATTGGGGACGAGACGTTTGACGGACTTCACGGTGCTCTTGTGCATCGTAGTGGACTGCCGCAATCTTCTCTTCCGCTTTGCGTTTTTCTTGGTCAAAATATGCTGACTGTTGCTTCTGTTCCGCTTGACCTTACCGGTACCGGTAGTGGTGAAACGCTTGGCAGCACTTCTGTTTGTTTTGATCTTAGGCATACACCCTCCTATAATAAACTATATATATCTAAAAAAACAAGTGCGTGTAACGGGAAGGCACACTCATTTCCAAGATACGTTCAGAAAAAGGTACTCGACACAACGCACAAAGTGTGTGGACCGGGTACCCCCCATCAAAAGAACGTCATCCGCAGACAGACACGCTGCAGATGGCGACCTCTATTTGATTTTAGGCAGAGGAGTCAAGAGCAGATGCATGGAACGGCCTTCAGATCGGGGAGCCTGTTCGACCTTGGCGATGTCTGTGACAAGGTCGATAACCCTTTGCAGCAGGACGTATCCGCGATCTTTGTGTGCCATTTCACGGCCCCTGAAAAAAATGCTCACTTTACACCGATTGCCTTCGTTGATGAACCTGCGAATATGGCGGACCTTGGTTTCCAGGTCGTGATCATCAGTTTTGGGTCGGAACTTGATTTCCTTGAGCTGGATAGTGGTCTGTTTTTTCCGTGCCACCTGCTGCTGCTTCTGCTGCTGGTACAGATACTTCCCGTAATCCATTATCTTACAGACCGGGGGACGAGCATTAGGTGCGACCTCAACAAGATCAAGGCCAAGTTCCTCAGCCGTCTGCAGGGCCTGGGTCGTAGGCATCACGCCAAGCTGCGTTCCATCGTCGGTTACTACCCGTACTTCGCGTACTCGAATCTGCCTATTCCGTCGGGCGCTAGTAGATTGTATAGCTCATTCCTCCCTTTTTGAACGGCTCCAAACTGTCAGCCGTTACCAATTCGATGACATCATCAAGGGGCATCGCCCCAAGATTCTTACCATTTCTCAGCCGGACGCTGACGCAATTCTGCTCAATTTCTTTTTCGCCAACAACCAGCATATATGGAATCTTGACCATCTGGGCTTCGCGCACCTTGTAACCAAGCTTCTCGTTACGTAAATCAGCCTCGACACGGAGACCGGCGCCCTTTAATGTGGATAACACCTTTTTCGCGTATTCGTTGTGTACCTCAGTCACAGTGAGAATCGTTGCCTGGACCGGAGCCAACCACGTGGGGAAAGCCCCTGCATAATGCTCAATAAGAATTCCCAGGAAACGCTCAACTGCACCAAGGATGACCCGATGCAACATGACAGGTCTGTGCCGAGCACCATCTTCACCTATATAGACCAGATCAAAACGTTCTGGCAAGGTAAAATCGCATTGAATCGTTGCACACTGCCATTCTCTTCCCAGAGCATCTTTGACCTTCACATCAATTTTGGGACCATAAAATGCGCCATCTCCGGCATTGATGTCGTACTCCAGGTTGGAGCTGTCCAAGGCATCCTGAAGGGCCCGGGTTGCGCGATCCCAATCTTCGTCTGACCCGATAGAGTTCTTCGGACGGGTGCTGATTTCCATCCCGTACTCAAAGCCAAAAAGCCCCATCACGTCCTGGACGAAGGTAATAATACCCTTGATCTCATCCTGCAGCTGATCAGGACGACACAGGATATGCGCATCATCCTGGGTAAACTCGCGCACTCTGAGCAGCCCATGCAGCACACCGGACTTTTCATGCCGGTGCACATTGCCCAGTTCAAAATATCTGACAGGTAGATCCCGGTAGCTACGGATTTGTGACTTATAGATAAGCATGTGGGACAGGCAGTTCATGGGTTTGATCCCATATGACTGACCATCAATCTCCGTGAAATACATATTCTCACGGTAGTGGTCATAATGGCCTGATTTCTCCCAAAGCTCTCGGCGCAGAAGAATAGGTCCCTGAACAAGATCATAGCCACGTTTAAGATGCTCTTTGCGCTCGAAATCTTCGAGAATAGCCCGCACCAATGCACCTTTGGGATGCCAGATAGGCATACCGGGTGCGGCTTCATCACAAAAACTAAACAGGTCTAGCTGAACTCCGAGTTTACGATGATCTCTTTTTTTAGCCTCTTCCATGAGGAACAAATATTTTTTGAGATCTTTGGACGTTGCAAAGGCAGTTCCATAGATCCTTTGGAGCATGGGCTTCTTTTCATCCCCTCTCCAATAGGCACCGGCAACGGAGGTCAG
>Ga0265294_10002315_pt1 | contig 25082 bp, 19 predicted proteins | sample MunlanPumphouse3_FD_192504 | JGI IMG/M metagenome (GOLD analysis project Ga0265294, IMG submission 192504) | Groundwater microbial communities from a municipal landfill in Southern Ontario, Canada - Pumphouse #3 | ecosystem: Environmental > Aquatic > Deep subsurface > Groundwater | place... | reverse complement strand
AAAACGCCTGCTCTTCACCCCTTCCTCCCTTTGAGCGCTGTAATTGCATCCTTTGTATGGAATGCGGAATCGATTGATCAGGCATCGGGGAAAAGCTCGTGCGATAATTCCCGCAATTTGTATTTCATCACCTTCCCACTGGCCGTCATCGGATAGGATTTGATAAAAGAGACATATTTCGGAACCTTGTACCGGCTGATTTTTCCTCTGCAAAAATCCCGAATATCTTCTTCCGTAAAATCATATCCCGCTTTTTTAATGACAAAGGCTCCCACCTCCTCGCCGAACTTCTTGCTGGGCACACCCACTACCTGTACATCGGCGACGCCATCCATCTGGTAGATGAACTCTTCGATCTCCCTGGGAGAAATGTTTTCCCCCCCGCGAATGATCATATCCTTGGAACGGCCCGTAATGGCGATGTAACCGTTTTCATCCATTACTCCCAGATCGCCGGAATGCAGCCAGCCATCCTCGTCAATGGCCTTGGCTGTCGCTTCGGGCATATTGTAGTAGCCCTTCATAACATTGTATCCGCGGCAGCAGATTTCGCCCTGTTTACCCGGCCCTACCGTAATGCCGGTTTCCGGATCCACGAGCTTGACCTCGATGCAGGGCATGGGCCGTCCCACGGATCTGACGCGAAGTTCCAGAGAATCGGTCGTCTTGCTCTGAGTAATTCCCGGAGAAGACTCGGTCAGACCGTAGACGATCGTTATTTCTTTTGCATGCATTTTCTCTGCCACCGCCTTCATGATTTCGATGGGGCAGGGGGATCCGGCCATAATGCCGGTGCGAAGGGATCTGAAATCAAATTTGCTGAAAAGCTTGTGCTCCAATACCGCGATAAACATGGTCGGCACCCCGTACAGAGCCGTACATCTTTCCTGCTCGACGGCGGCCATTACCTGAACCGGATCAAAGCGCTCCAGAATCACCATGCAGCTGCCGTGGCTCACTGCGGCAGTGGTTCCCAGCACGCAACCGAAACAGTGAAACAGCGGGACCGGAATGCAGACACGGTCCTTTTCAGTAAATTTCTGATTTTCGCCGATCCAGAACCCGTTGTTTCCGACATTGTAATGGGAAAGCATCACGCCCTTGGGGAAACCCGTGGTGCCCGAAGTATACTGCATATTAACCACGTCGTGACAATCCAGCTCGGCCTGCCGGGCCTTGTATTGCGCCTCGGTGGTCATGGCGGCCAGGGCAAGAATCTCCGGTACGGAATACATGCCCCGGTGCTTTTCCTGTCCCAGGAACATAACCCGTTTCAGATGGGGGAATTTCTCGGTTTTCAGGAATCCTCTTGGCTGGGTTTTTAACTCCGGAACCAGATCGTACAGAGTTTGCACGTAATCGGTATCCTGATAGCCGTCGATGACAAAGATGTTTTCGGTCTCCGATTGCCGCATCAAGTATTCCAGCTCGACGCTTTTGTAATTGATGTTTACGGTCAGGAGAATCGCTCCCATTTTTGCGGTTGCAAACTGAAGCGCCACCCAGTAAGGGATATTGGTCGCCCAGACCGCGACCTTTTCTCCCTTTTGTATTCCCAGGGCCATCATGCCCTTGGCCAGCTGATCCACGACGTTTCCAAACTCCCGGTATGTCAGGCGAAAGTCCCGGTCCACATAAACCACCGCATCGCTGTCCGGATATTTCGAAATGGTCTCATCAAGCATCTGTCCCATCGTTATGGAACGCAATTCATCTGTCTGCATAGCGCCTCTCCTTCTATTCCGGGAAATACAGGACTGCGTAAATGGATGCCGGGGCTTCCCCAAAACATCCGACATGGTGTGGAACCACCGAGTTATAGTAAATGCTGTCGCCCGGCTCGAGTACATGAGTTTCCTGCCCGTAAATCACCTCGACCTTGCCGGATACAACCACGATGAACTCTTCGCCCTCATGAAATGACAGTTTCTTTTCCTTCGCGGATTCAGGAAAAATCTCGATAAAGAAGGGCTCCATGTGACGATCGCTTTTACCCCGTCCCAGAGAGTAAAACTTCAGGGCTACCGGCTCATTCTTGGCCCGCAGCATGCTGAGCTCTTCTTTCCGCTGGTCCTTGGTGATAATCAGCGGATCCTGGCTGATCTGGTCGTCCAGGAAGGTTCCCAGGCGGACACCCAGCGCACGTGCGATCTTCAACAGCGGCCCCAGTGAAGGATAGACATCATCCTCCTGAACAGATCTAAGGAAGCCAACTTCGAGGCCGGTTCTTTCGGCAAGCTCTTGAAGGCTGGCGCCTCTTTGTTCCATGTACTTCTTGATTCTCTGCCCCACTTTTTCCATATTTAGTTCTCCTCCTTTTCCGTGTTAAACTGAATGGATATTCAACAATTGAATTCTATTTTATTATTAGGATTAATTTTTATCTGTATATACTAATTGACCGCCTTTTCAAAGAAAAAATTAGCAATCATTGCTCTCGATGAGCATTCTCATCACTTTGCCGATGGTATAACCCCCGGAGGTGGTTCCATCGACAACCACAATGATGGTAATAAAATCTTCCTGACTGCGACGGAGGCTTTATCTGAGAAAATCCCACCGTTCAACCGGATATCTGCGGGCTTTCAAAAAAAACGAGGCGAGGTCTGCTCGACCTCGCCTCATGCGTTTTTACCGTGATAAAAGCAAATTTTTATTTGTGCATCTGCTTCATGAAGATATTCTCGGCTTTCTGAGCCATCTCTTCAGCTTTTGCAGCTGATTGTTCGGCCCTGTTGGCTGCGGATTCAGCCCGTTCAGCTGAATTTTTGGCGTCGGCGGCCACGTTCTGACAATCAGCACAGGCATCTTTGGCGCTCTGTGCGTCGCTCATCGCTTTTGAGGACTGATTCAGGGCTTCCTGAACCTGCGCTTCGAGCTGCTGAATCTTGGAACTTGCACAGCCGGTCATGGCGAGGCCAAAACACACCAATACGCTTAAGATTAAAGCCAGTTTTCCATATTTTTTAGAACGCATCACTCCACCTCCTGTAAAATTTATTGTTTTGCGATTTGAAACAATGATACGCCATCTGTTTACTTCGATTTACATCATGTTATTTGTTACTCACCAACGCCGATGCCGTATCACCTCCCTTCGTCGACATTCCTATGCTGACCGGAACGCCATCGGCGACGTTCACAGCCTGCTCCACCAATTCCATTGAAGCGTCTGTAAGAAGTCCGCTTGCTTCCAAACGCTTTTTTGCATAGCTTAACATATCCGGTATATTGCCATAAATATCCGGATGGACTTCCAGAAATATTTCCTGATCTCTCAAGCCGATTTTGACGGGCTCATAAATGATTTCCACTACCGTACCGGCCTCGACCTCCTTAAACAGACCAGCAATATCCTCAGGGTACAAACGGATGCAGCCGTTGCTGACCAAACGGCCCACACCCCAGGGAAAGTTGGTGCCATGAATTCCGTAACCCTTGGCCGACAATCCGAGCCAGTATTTTCCCAGGGGATTGCTCGGGCCGGGCGGGATCTTGGAAACTCCGTACTTCGGTCTCAGAAAAGCGGGAATTTCCCATACGGGATCAACCTGACGGTCCACGACTTTAAAGGTGCCGACTGGGGTTTGCCTGCCCACATTTCCGATGCCCAGCGCGTAGGTTTTCACCAGCCCCATCTTCGGGAAAAAATGATACAAACGCATCTCGGGAAGATTGATTACGATCGCTTCAAAGCGGGTCGGAGGGATCACCCAGCAGAGAGGTATCTTTAGATCGCGACCGGATGGCACCACCCATGGATCGATATCCGGATGGACCATCCGAAGCTCATTGAACCCTAAGCCATAATCTCTGGCAATGTCCAGAAGCGTTTCACCGCTGCCTGTAAGATGCATTTTGATGTTTCCGATAATGCTGCCAATCTGCTGCCCGTTGACGACAGAACGTTGGTACCGGTAGGCAGCCCCCCCCCAGACAGACTCGGTTATCAAAAGGGTTGTGGCAAAGCAGCAAATCCAGATCAGAGATCGTGCAACCGAAATCCCAGGTTTTTGAACCCGTATGCAAAACGGCATTAAACTCAAAACAAATCCCACCTGTTTCCAAACATTTTTAAATATCGCAAATGATAACTAAATATCTTAAAAAGGTCAATTGCTTTATCTGAAACCCGATCAGACGCATCGGAACGGAATGTGTTTGACAAATTCCTCGAACTTTCTAATAAATAAAACTTGTTATATGAATTGTTTTATTGTTTCTCTTCAGGGTATTACAAAATCGGATAGTCGTGTCAACCGAACGCTTACTAATTAGACCATAATTGTTTAGACATTATTCCTGAGTTGTGCTATATAGTCATGTATGAAAACGCAGGATGGAAGAAAGTTCAGCCCAAAGACGTTGGAAGAAATCCGCATTCGAGCCGTTCAGCGGGTTCAAGACGGAGAAAGTCCCGAAAAAGTCATCAAAACCATGGGTTTTGCGCGAGCCTGCATTTACAATTGGCTTGCTCGTTACCGGGCTGGGGGATGGCACGGGTTGAAAACCGGCATTCGAACGGGCCGGCCCCAAAAGCTCAGCGGAAGCCAATTGACCTGGATTTACCGGACGGTGATTGACAACGACCCACTTCAGATGAAGTTTTCTTTTGCGCTTTGGACAAGAGGGATGATCTGTGTTTTGATTCACCGGCAATTTGGAATCAAGCTCAGCGACGCATCCGTCGGCAGGCTGCTGCGCCGGTTGGGCTTGAGCTGCCAAAGGCCGTTGTTTCGTGCGTATCAGCAAAATGCCGATATGGTTGAGCAATGGAAACAAACTGTGCTTCCGGAGATCAAAAAGCGGGCGAAGCAAGTCGGGGCGACCCTCTATTTTCAAGATGAAAGCGGGATTCATTCAGATTTTCATTCCGGAACGACACGGGCTTCGAGCGGTCGAACATCAGTGATCGAGGCGACCGGGGCGAACATGATCGGCGCGATCGACCTGCGAGGACAGCTGCGATTTATGGTGGTCGAGGGCAGCGTATCGTCGGAGCAGATTTGCGATTTTCTCATCCGACTCATGCGTGGCGCTCAAAAGCCTGTTTTTTTGATTTGGGATGGTTATCCAACCCACCGGTCCAGGATCGTGCGGGAATGCATCGACTCTTTCGAAGGCAAGCTGGAAGTGTTCACTCTGCCGTCGTGTTCCCCGGAACTCAATCCGACCGATCAGGTTTGCAACAATGTCAAAAACCACGGAATCGGGAGAAAGAAGGTTTTCGGTCCGGACCAGTTGAAAGCCATGTTCATCGGGCAACTTCGAAGGGTGCAAAAACTGCCCTCGATTGGGATGCCTTTTTTCAGGCGCACTGGTTGCTCCTATGCCCCGGCTTGATGTCTATTGATTTATGATCGCCTTAGTAATGCAGCGTAAAGGAAGAAAAAGCTTTTATGACGACAAAAAAAATGACCGGCGCTCAGATGATCATCCAGAGCCTTATCGATGAGGGCGTCGAATATATTTTTGGTTTTCCTGGCGGCGCTGTCATACCGATTTACGATGTGTTGTATGATGCGCCGATCAAGCACATACTGACTCGGCACGAACAGGGCGCGGCCCACGCTGCCGACGGCTATGCCAGAGTCACGGGGCGCGTGGGCGTTTGTCTGGCAACCTCGGGACCCGGCGCCACCAACCTGGTCACCGGACTGGCCACCGCCCATATGGACTCCGTGCCCATGGTTGCCATTACCGGACAGGTGGCTGTATCGTCGATCGGCAACGACAGCTTTCAGGAATCAGACATTTACGGCATCAGCATTCCGATCACCAAATACAATTATCTGGTTAAAAATCCGGATGATCTTCAAGCGACGATTCGGGAGGCTTTTCATATCGCCCGGACAGGTCGTCCGGGTCCCGTGCTTATCGATATTCCCAAAGACGTTCAAACCGCCTGGATTGCCCCTAAACCCTTAAAACCCGTCGAGCTTCCCGGATATTGCACGAGAAGAAAGGTAACGTCCGAACAAATTGACGCCATTCTCGATGCCCTGCGACATGCCCGTCGTCCGGTGATTTACGCCGGAGGAGGGGTCGTTTGCTCGGGCGCCAGTCCGCAACTTAGAGAGTTTATTAAAAAAACCCGCATCCCCATCACCACCTCATTAATGGGGAAAGGAATTTATCCGGAAAACGATGCGCTTTCTCTGGGGATGCTGGGCATGCACGGTACCAAATATGCCAATCATGCCGTGCATGAATCGGATCTGATCATCTCCATGGGCGTTCGGTTTGACGACCGGGTCGCCGGCAATGTTCAGCGGTTTGCGCCGCTTGCCAAGATCGTTCATATCGATATTGATCCGGCCGAGATCGGCAAACGCCTGGCAGTCGACATCCCCGTTGTCGGAGACCTGAAATCCATCCTGACCAAGCTTAACCGAAAGGTAAATATTCCCGCCCGGCAGGACTGGCTCGATCAGGTCGCTGAAATCAAAATGAAATACCCCCTGACTTTTAAGGAAGACGGAAAACTGATGCCTCAGTTCATCCTCCGCACGTTGAGTGAAATGACCCGGGGCAAGGCGATCATTACCACCGATGTGGGTCAGCATCAGATGTGGGCCGCCTTGTATTATCAATGCATCGAACCCCGGCGGTTTGTTACATCCGGCGGATCGGGCACCATGGGGTACGGATTTCCGGCCGCCATCGGCGCCACGGTGGGATGCCCCAAGCTTCCAGTGGTCGCTATCTGCGGAGACGGCAGTTTCCAGATGTGCATTCAGGAACTGGCAACTGTCCGCATGTATCGTCTTCCTGTTAAAATCTTTATATTCAACAACGGGTACCTGGGTATGGTTCGTCAATGGCAGCAGATGTTTTATAACCGCCGCTATTCGTACACCACCTTGGAGTTCAATCCGGATTTTTGTCAGGTGGCCAAAGGCTATGATATTCCAGCCATTCGGGTCACCTCTTCAGAAGAGGTTGTAGGCGCAATCAACCAGGCCTTGAAAATCGACGGCCCCGTGCTGGTGGATTTTCATATCGAAAGAGAGGAAAACGTGATGCCGATGATTCCCCCCGGCGGCGGGCAAACTGATTTTATCTTGGAAGGAGAGGCCTGATGCAGAAGATCATCTCGATTCTCGTCCGAAACCACCCTGGCGTGCTTTCCCATGTGGCAGGCCTTTTCACGCGAAGAGCATACAACATCGAAAGCATCGCGGCCGGGGAAACCGAAAATCCGGAGGTCACGCGCATCACCATTGTGGTTTCCGGCGATGAATTCATTCTGGATCAGGTGACCAAACAACTTGAAAAGCTCATAGACGTCATCCAGGTTCAGGATCTCAAATATTCCGAATCCGTAACGCGCGAACTGGTCCTTTTGACCATCTTCGTTTCGGTCAAACAGCGTCAGAAAGTCATCGCCACGGCAAACACCTTCGGTGCCGTGGTTCTGGATATCTCCGAAAAAACCATGACCCTGGAGTTTGTGGGAAACCGGCGTAAAATCGATACCATCATTCACGCTCTGCAGGAATTTCGTATCAAGGCTCTGGCCCGAACCGGAATCGTCGCTGTTCCCCTGGAAAGCCAGATCGAAAAAGAACGCACACTGCTCTGACAAAGCCGACAATAAGTTTTCAAGGATGAGTCGCCGGTATTCTGCGCTGAAAAAACGCCAATCATCGCAATCATAAATTCATGGCGCAAATTCTGCCGGCTCACATAATTTTGAGCAAAAGAGCCTCGAGTCTTTAGTCGGTATTCAGAATATGATTAACCATCCAATCCCTTAGAAAAGCGATCATGTCCCGGCAAAGTCCGGACGACTCTGTTCAAAATCCATCAAAAAAGACGGAGTTTTATCCATGAATAACTTGTGCTCTTGGCTGTGGTCGAGTGATTCAGGGTAATTGAATTCCATCATCAGGCTTTGCCTGGTCGTAAAATGATAATTCGTATGCCAGACCATTTCTTTCAGAACCCTCAGGACTTTTCGAGAACTGCGGAATTGGGTCGAAGCCGCATCCAACAGCTGATTGAAAAAATCAAACAGTTTCCGGTGCTGATGATCGACTTTCGGAATCTGGGTGTTGAAACGATTCTCCCATTGATTTATTTTATAATGCGCCCTTTTGGCCCGATAAAGTTCATTTCTCCATGAGAATACTAAGTCTGCCGCCAGCGGACTCTCCGGCCCGCAGCGGAATTCAAAGCTTTCAAATCATCAGCGCGTTCAAACGGGCTTAAAACATTCAGGGCGAAAATAGCAGGAAAAACAAGAAGTTCCTCCGCATTTTCTTTTGACTTTGAGAAATTATTTGCTTGTCAATTATCATAAAATTAGTGATAATGAAAACACATGGACGTTTCGTAGTACCCGGTATCCGGACTGGTTCAATTTCCGCCAAACCTTAGCTGTCGACAGCATCGTTAAAACAAGGCGCAGAACATATATTGATAAAATCAGAAAAGGAGGTATTACGATGGCAAAAAAAATACTCATTGCTTTTGATGACTCTCCAAATGCCAAAAGGGCCGTGGAATTCGTTGCAAATCATTTCACCGCTGACCACGAAATCACATTGATGAGCGTGATGCAAGACGTCGCGACCCTCTGCGAAATGGCCAGCCCCGAACTGACCGCCCACTTTCTATCCCAGCGGACGACTTTCTGCGCCCTCGAGGAAGAAAAAAAGCAACTCGTGGTGGCCGCTTTGAAAGTTGCCAAAAAATCCCTCGAGGATGCTGGTTTCAAGAACATTGCCGTCAAAGCCGAGCCCAAAAAGAAAGGCGTCGTAAGGGATATCGTCTCCGAATCCAAGGCAGGTTACGACATTATCGTCATGGGGAGAAGAGGTTTAACGGCCGTCAAAGAATTCCTTATCGGCAGCGTCTCGCAAAAGGTTCTTCACATGGCCGACACAACCGTGATGATCGTCAGCTGAGTTTCTCTGTTATTTAAACAAGCCGTCTTTGCGACGCGTGCGGAGAGAGGCGTATCGTATGCCTCTCTCCGCACCGGTTTTTTGTCGCCGATTTCCCCTCAAGTGCAAAGATCAACTTAATTTACGCCTTGCGCCTGCCCGCAAAATCCTGTAGGCGGGTACCGCCGCATCAGCCTCAGACCTTGCGTCTATTTGTTTTTTGACAGAATTTCAATCGTCCGCGCGATTTCTTCCGCAGACACCTGCTGCCGGAGTTTTTCCATTCGATCCATGACCCCTGCGAAACGGATTCCTTCCGCAGCGCTGATCCACTCAAGTTGAAGCCGTTCCGGACGCATGCCGAGTTTCTCCATCTTCTTTTGAACCCTGGCTACCCGCTTCTCGGTCCAGTGATTGGCATCAATGTAATGGCAATCGCCGATGTGGCAGCCGCTGACCAGAATCACCGGCGCCCCCTTGGCAAAACCGCGCCAGATGAATTTTTCATCCACCCGGCCCGAGCACATCGTGCGGATCAGTCGGACGCTGGACGGATACTGAAGCCGTGAAACGCCGGCATAATCCGCGCCGGCGTAAGAACACCAGTTGCAGGCAAAGGCGAGGACCTTTTTGTCGGCATTTTCGGCCAGCATCGCGTCAATCTGGGACGTAATCTGCTCATCGGTGAAATGATTCATGACGATCGCACCAAAGGGGCATTCCGCGCCGCAGGTTCCGCAGCCGGCGCAGGCGGCGGCATTGACCACGGCCGGGGTCTTTTTGACCCTGTCCACGGTGATGGCATTGTACGGGCATACCTCCGCGCATTTGCCGCAGGATGTGCAATGTTCGGCCATGACCTCGGAAATGATGGGTTCTGAGCTGATCTCGCCCTTGTGCATCAGCCGTATGGCTCGAACGGCCGCCGCTGAACCCTGAGTGACGCTGTCCTTGATATCCTTGGGTCCTTCGGCGCAACCGGCGTAAAATATCCCCCGGGTGGCCGCATCCACGGGCTGGAGCTTGGGATGGGCTTCCAGGAAAAATCCGTCCGGCGTCAGCTGGAGCCCCAGCATCTCCTGAATCCGCTGGGTGCTTGCCGATGGCTTGATGCCCAGAGCCAGGACCAGCATGTCGAGTTCATGGTATTCCAGGTTTCCGGTCGCTGTGTTCTCAACCGCCACCCTGAGGCGTTTGTCGGAAAGCTCCTCAACCGTGCCGGGCAGCCCCCGGAGATACTTGACCCCGGATCTTCGGCTTCGCAGATAAAGGTCTTCGAATCCTTTTCCGAACGCGCGGATATCGATGTAAAATACTTTGATATCCATGTCCGGGTAATGTTCCTTGAGCAGCAGGGTGCTCTTGACCGTGTTCATGCAGCAGATGTTGGAGCAATACTCCGCGCCCTTTTTTGCCGAACGCGATCCGACGCACTGAATGAATCCGACCGATGCAGGACGCCTGCGATCCGTAGGCCGAATCAGTTCACCCCTGGAAGGTCCGCCGGCATTGACCAGTCGTTCAAACTCGAAACTGGTCAGCACGTTATCAAACCGCGTATACCCGTATTCATCCAGTTCCGTTGGGTCGTAGACCTCGAGACCCGTCGCCACCACAATGGTGCCGACCTTTTCCACGACCTCCTCATCGGACATGCCGAAATCAATGCAGCCCTTGGCGCAGGCCGTCACGCACTTGGCGCATACCGAGGGGGTGTGTCCCAGACATTCGTTGATGTTAATCACATAGGACGACGGCACTGCCTGAGGAAAGGGAGAGTAGATCGCCCTGCGGGAGGAAAGGCCGAGATTGAATTCATCCGGGCGCACCACCGGACAGACCTTGGCGCATTCTCCGCAGGCCGTGCACTGGGTTTGATCCACATACCGGGCCTTTTTGACAATTCGAACCTCGAAATTGCCAACACTGCCCTTTACATCCGCCACTTCGCTGAGCGTGTAGAGTTTAATTCCGGGATGTCGACCGACATCCGTCATCTTTGGACCGAGAATTCAGATGGAACAATCCATGGTGGGAAAGGTTTTGTCCAGCTGAGCCATGACCCCGCCGATCGACGGTTTTTTTTCCACCATGACCACCTCGTAGCCGTTGTCGGCCAGATCCAGGGCGGACTGGATGCCGGCCACGCCGCCGCCGATCACCAGCGCCCTTCGGGCCATCGGAAGGGTCTGTTCGGTCAGGGGACGAAGATGCCGGACCCGGCTGACCGCCATTCTGACCAGATCCATTGCCTTTTCCGTGGCCCCCTGCCGGTCGTGCATGTGCACCCAGCTGCACTGTTCCCGAAGATTAGCCATCTCCAGCATATAGGGATTGATGCCGACCGACTGGACCATCTGCCGGAAGGTTGATTCGTGAAGCCGGGGGGAACACGAAGCCACCACGACCCGTTTCAGGCCGTATTCGAGAATATCCGCCTTCATTTCCTGCTGTCCCGGCTCCGAACAGGAATAGGTGACGCTGCGCGCGACGACGACGTTCGGCAAATCCGCCGCAATTTCGGCCACTTTTTCACAATCGACCGTTTGCGCGATATTCAGGCCGCACTGACAAACATAAACGCCGATTCGAGGTTCCTGGGAAGCTGGGGTTGGATCTTTGTCTTCCATTGTCATTCCTTCTATCCTGAGGCGAAAATCCGGTTCGCCTGTCGTTTAAGCCCAATAAATGGATTGCGCTATCAGGCTGGTCAGATCCTTGACGTCCATGCTCAGGGCCTGGCCCAAAAAGGGATCTTCCATGGCGCATTTGAGGTGAATCTGGCATTTCGGGCATGCGGTTACCAGCATATCCCTGCCGCTGACCCTGGCCTGCTTCAGCCGATTGACCTGCATGGCTTTGACGTAGGCATCGCAGCCGTTCCAGGCGCATCCCCCGCAGCATATGGGACCGGTTTCGCTTTCACTTATTTCCCGGAAGCTTCGGGGTTTGAGATGCCCGATGAGTTTTCGGGGAAGCAGCTTCAGCTCCTCTTCCTGAAGCAGGCGACAGGGGTCCTGAAAAGTCAGGTGGGCGTCTATGGGTTTAAAACCCACCGCCCCTTTTTCGATTTCCCGGTTCAGAAAATCGTACAGATGGATCACCTTGAATTTTGTTTCGATTCCGTGGCGCGGATAATCCACTGCAAGCGTCCGGTAGCATTCCGGACAGGCGGTGACCACCTGCTCGGCGCCGGAGGCATGAATGGCTTCGGCATTCAAAACGGCGAGTTTTCGAAATCCCTTTTCATCTCCGGTCCAGAGCAGGTCGTGGCCGCAGCATCGTTCGTTGGAAAGCACGGCCGGCTGAACATCGAAAAAATTAAGCAAACGAAGGGAATCCAGAAGGATATTCAGGGTCTGAGTTCCGAGAAATTTTCGAAAGAAGATGTCGAAATAAGGAGCGCAGCCTCCGAAGAACAGAATCTTGCTTTTCATGTTCAGATGAACCGATTCGGGGAGCCAGGACCATCGATCCATATTCAGGGAAGCTGAACCCTGGACTCGCATCATCGACTGGAAAAAGCCGCCGTGAGGTTCGTGGGCTTTAATGCCGGCATCCTGGTAAATTTCACGGACCTCCCGGACAAATTCCGGAAAATTAACCGCACGGGGACAGCGTTCATAGCAGCGGCCGCAGGTCAGGCACGACCAGATGCCTTCGATCACCATCGGGGAATCGATATCCCCGGCAATCATGGCGCTGGCAACCGCCCTGGGCGTAAAGGACTTTCCGGTCAGGGACAGGGGGCAGGCCGAAGAACACTTTCCGCAATCCTGGCACGAAAAGATATCGTACTTCGAAACCGCCCGGGCCACCTGCTGCACGTCGATGGCTTTTGTCGCCGACTTTTCCGAAACCTCGACCGGACTCTTGCCAAGCGTACGGATTTCCTGGGAAAAAGTCTTTAGAAACTCGAAAAGCCCCTCCGCGTCGTCCGGTAAAAAGGTGGCCAGGCGAAGCCGTTGTTCTCCCACCCCCATGATTTTTAAAATCCGGCGGGCGTCATCGGTATTTTCCTGAGCCGTTAAGGTTCCGCTGCCGTATCGACATGCGCCGGTACGACACCCGACCAGAGCCACGCCGTCCGCGCCTTTTTCAAATGCCTTGACAAGCAGCGCCTTGCTGATGCGTCCGGTGCAGGGAATTCTTACCATTTTGATTTCAGAAGGAATTTTCTCTCTTCTGTCCTGAAGAGTTTGGAATGCCACATGGGGCCCCCAGTTGCACAAAAATAATATAATATTGAATTCGTTCATTTTTTCACAATCAAAGAGTCGTCATATCGCACGTTTCAGTCGGTCAGCTCTGAATTTCCCAGTACTTCTTCCAACATTTGCTCCAGATAGGCCTGGTTGCGATAAGGGCTGTCCGCGGCGCCGGTGGGGCACACCGAAATGCAGTTGCCGCATCCCTTACACAAGGCAGCGTCAACCGTGGAGGTCCAGATGCCCAGTTCGTTTCGTTTCATTGTAATCGCCTGATAGGGACACGCTTGAAGGCACCGACCGCATCCCCTGCACAAGTTTTCATCCACCTGGACGGTAAAACCCTTGCTCTGTCTCGGTCCCCGGGGCATGACCGCAGCGGCCAGCACGGCGGCCGCCTCTCCTTTCTGGCGCTTGGAGACCTGAACGCCCGGAGGGTCCGCCAGATAAAGTCCCGGAATTGCGGTTGCACCCGGGTAGAGAAAGGGAATGCCGTGTTGCCCGGATTCCTGAATGGCGGCGTCGATGTAAATGCCAGGCAATCCTTCCTGATGAATATACTGAATGGTTTTTCTGGCCCGCTCGCCGAGAATCACCGCCCCGGCCTGCATGATCTGTTCCGAGCCTTCGGCCTGAATCCGGATTCGAAAATCGCCCAGAGTTCCGCTCAACTCCATGACAGAAGCCTGCTCCCAGCGGGTCAGATTGGGGTAATCCTGCAATTGCCGGGGAAGGTTTGCGCCCGCCTCCAGCCAGACAATATCCATGCCGGCCCTGGCCAGGGTCCAGGCGCTGTGAAGGGACGCTTCACAGTCTCCGATCACCGCCGTGGTAAAATGATAATTTCTCGCAGGCATGGAAAAGACCTTCAGACGTTTGGCTCGCTTCACCGATCGATTCATCAGACGGATAAACCGGTTCAGTGCCAATTCTGAATCATCGGCAATGATTCGAAGCACCTCGCCGCGCAGGTTGCAGGCCTCCACCATGGAGCGGCTGATTCCCGTACCGCTGAACAGTCCGTGTTTCAGGCGGCTGCGCTGATCGGTGCAGGCGCTGCATACAAAATTCAGCGGGCAGCACACACAGGACGCCAGTACCAGGCGGGTGATGCCTTTCTGCATGACGGTTTTGACGATATATGCGGTGGTTTCCGGAAGACAGGCCGCATTCAAAACTTCCGCATGAACAACGTCTTCCGCGTGCTTCAGTGCTTCGATGTAGGTGTCCATGTCATCGACCCATCCCATCGAGCGGTTGCACCGGCAGACGAACACCCCCAGACGGATTTCCGATATCAGGGCGGGCTCCGGCTGGGAGATCGCCATGGCGTGGCCTCTGGGCCGGTGAGCGACGTTCTCCAGAAGGCTCATGGCTCGTGCGGCTGCTGCAAATCCTCGAACCATCATGGCGTTGACATCGGTTCTGGTTCCCGGAGGAGCATAGACACGAATGACATCATCTCCCTTGATGGACGGAACAATGTGAGGATCGGCGATAATCAGAACACCGGCCTGTTCAACCGATTCTTCGCAGACCTGCTGGTGACGGATTGCATTGACCTCCCCACAGGCTTCGGCGCAAAGCAGGCACTGGGAGCAAACACCGCACTGAAGGCATCTCCCGGATTCTTCTTTAACCTGAGGTTCGCTCAGCCCCAGAGAAACCTCCAGAAAATCTTTTTTACGCACCGCGGCCTGACGTTCGGCAATCGTCGGACGGGCATGAAATGGAACATCCGCCGCGATAACCGGGAACGGTCGATCTTTGGGCCGTGCCGGTATCAGCGGCAATGCATCGGCGGCCCCCAGATCCATGGCAGCGGTCCTGGCTGAGCTTCTTCCATTTGCCATGGCCTCTACCACGGAACTCGGACCCGACACGGCATCGCCGGCGGCGTACACGCGTGAAATATTGGTGCGGAGGACATCGTCGGTCATAATCAATCCCTCCGCTGAAACCTCAAGTCCTTTTCCGGCCGCTAATGTGCCGATCTGCCCGATGGCCGCAACGGCAATGTCAAAGTCCTGAAAGAACGCTTCGCTTTCCGAGCCCATAACCGGCTGCGGAATGCCGCGGGAATCGGGCTTTCCCGGACGGGTGGGAATGCATTTGACCTGTTCGAGTTTTCCGTTCCGGCCGCAAAACGAAACCACCTGGGTCAGTTCCTGAATCTTGACGCCTTCTTCCAAAGCTTGCCGAATTTCTCCGGCATCAGCCGGCATATCCTGTTGCCTCCGCCTGTAAAGGATTGTCGGCTCCGCGCCAAGCCGAGCCGCGGCCCGGGCTGCATCAATGGCGGAATTGCCCCCGCCGATGATGGCCACCTTTGCGGGAAGGGATTTGATCTCTTCGGAAAAAATTCTGCGCAAAAATTTCAGGCATGGCCAGACCCCTTCAAGTTCTTCTCCCGGGATCCCCGGCATCCGGTCCCTGCAGCTTCCGATGGTCAGAAGTACTGCGTCAAAACGTTTTTTTAGATCTTCGATATCTTTGACGGGATCGATTAAAGAACCGGTGATGAAGGCAACGCCGAGCGAACGAATGTAATCCAGTTCCCTTTCCAGAACATCACCCGGAAGCCGGTAGGGGCCGATGCCGTAGCGAAGCAGACCGCCGGCCTGATTTTCTTTTTCAAAAACGGAAACCGAAAATCCATACCTGGCCAGATCGGCGGCGGCGGCCAACCCGGCCGGACCCGAACCGACCACAGCGATCTTCTCTTTTTTCGTTGCCTGCACCGGATCGCCGGAACTTCGACCTCCGCAATTCACCTCATGATCCGCCAGAAACCGTTTAATATCCCGAATGGAAACAGATTCATCCAGATCCGATCTTCGGCAGACGGCCTCGCACGGGTGCGTACACACCCGGCCGCAGATGCCGGGGAGCACATTGTCCTGACGGATCAAATCCAGGGCCTCAGCATATTTCCCGGCCCGAGTCAGGGCCAGATAGCCCTGGACATTGACCCCCAGAGGGCATTCCTCCTGGCAAAGCGGCGACTTCCGTTTGTCGATGAGCACACGGCCGGGCAGGCTTCGTCGGGTTTCAAAGGCAACAGCCTTGCGGGAGGAATCAACCGAAACCGGACACGCCTGGATGCAGTTTCCACACAGGGTGCATCGATCCGGGTCCACAAAGACCGGCCTCTTCTTCAGACGTACGCGAAATCCCTGAGGGCTGTGTTTGACCGAGACGATTTCCGCCGGCATGATGCATTGAATCGAGGGATTTCTGAGAATCCGGATCAGCCCCGGCCGATGGGCATGGTTAAACGGTACCCCTGAAGGCAGGTGCCATTCCGGCCGGGCGAGCTTGGCGTCCATGTCCGGATCTGTGTCCGCCAGAGTGACGGGAATGCCCAGTTCCCCGAGCTTGTTGGCAGCGGTGATTCCCGCCGGTGTCATGCCGATGATGATAACCCTGTGAAGTCGATCCTTGGGCCGTTTCATGCAATCGCTCCTGTCTGTCCAGCGGCTTTTTTCTCTCTGCCCTTCAGAACGGCAAGACCATGATCGTATCCTTTCTCAAATGCCGTCAGATTCAGTTCCTCGGTTCCACTGGGAACGCTGTGGCGAATGGTTTCCCTGGCTGCGTTGACGGAGACAGCCGGAATAACGGCTGTCAGAAAGCCGATCATGATGATGTTTGCCATCATCTTCTGGCCCAGGGCCTCGGCCATTCTTGTCGCCGGAACATGGTAGGCATCGAAATCCCCATCTGCCGGATTCACCAGATCCTCGTCCGCGATCAGAGTGCCCCGCGCTTTGAGTTGTTCGATATATTTTTCATATCCTCCCTGAGACATGCAGATCAGAATGTCGGCCTGGTCCACATAGGGATAGTGAATGGGATTTGCGCTGATAATTATCTGAGCGTTACAGGCGCCCCCCCGTGATTCCGGGCCATAGGACTGAACCATGGTGCTCTCGTTCCCATCCACCAGAGACGCGGCCTTGCCGATGATGCGGCCTGCCATAATGATTCCCTGGCCTCCGAAACCCGTTACGATGATTTTTATCTCCTCGAGATCCTGCATATGCCTCGTTTTAAAACTCGATTGTATTTTTCTTGTTCAAAATCTACTCCGCCGGCCTGTTGATTTTTTCGTACAGCTCGAAAAAAGTCGGTTTCTGAATGTCCACGAATTTGCCCAGGATGATGCTTTTCCTGGAATCGACGTCCAGTTCCAGAGGGGAAGCCCCGTTTTTGATGATGGTCTTGTCCCGGTACATCGTCAGGGTATCCAAAGGTTTTTCCTTGTTTCTTCGTCCGTAGTTGACCGGGCAGGGGGAAAGCGCCTCGATAAAAGCGAATCCCGGCTTGACCATCGCTTCTTTAATGGATTCAGTCAGATCCCGGATGTGCAGCATGGTCCATCGGGCCACATAGGCCGCTCCGGCTGCATATGCCAGAAGTGGAAGGTTAAAAGGTTTTTCCGGATTTCCCAAAGGCGTTGTGGTAGTGAGGGAACCTTCGGGAGTGGTGGCCGCGGCCTGGCCGCCGGTCATTCCGTAATTCAGGTTGTTGACGCACACGACGGTGATGTCGATGTTCCGACGGGCCGCGTGAATGAAATGGTTGCCGCCGATGGCAAAAAGATCGCCGTCTCCGCTGAACACGATGACCTTAAGTTCCGGGTTGGCCAGCTTTACTCCGGTAGCGAATGGAATGGCCCGGCCATGAGTTGTATGAAAAGAATCCAGATTGGTATACCCGGCCGCCCGGCCTGAACATCCGATCCCGGACACCATGACGACCTTATCCAGATCGATGCCACTGCTCTTAATGGCCGTCAGACAAGCCGAAAAAACAGTGCCGATGCCGCAGCCCGGACACCAGATATGAGGCATGCGATCTCTTCGAACCATGTCGTCCAGAGGGTGGACCTGCTTGTTGCCGGCTTTTTTGAGATGATCCGCCATGATCTAAAAAGCCTCCTTTATCCGCTCAACCACAAGTTGCGGCGAAATCAGAGTTCCACCCGCATGTCCCACCAGAAACGCCGGGGTCCGGCCAGCAGCGCAACGCTCCACCTCAAGATGGATCTGCCCCAGATTGATTTCAACCGTCACAAAGCCTTTCACACGTCCGGCCAGAGACCGGATCATCGCTTCGGGAAAAGGCCAGACGGTCAGAAGCCGCAAAAGTCCGGCCTTGATTCCCTGGCTGCGGGCCATATCCACGGCAGCCAGAGCGGTTCGTCCGGAGACGCCATAAGAAATCAACGCGATTTCTGCGTCCTGCATCCGATAACTTTCCGTTTGAATGATATCGTCCAGGTGGTTCTGAATCTTTCCGACGATCCGGCCTACCATGTTTGCCTGAGCGTCTACGGTCAGGTCCGGATATCCCCGTTCATCATGGGTCAGACCGGTCACATGAATCCGGTAACCGTCGCCGGCCGCCGGCATGGGCGCGACGCCGTTTTCTACGGGTGAAAAAAGCCTGAAGCGATCCCGGCGCCCCCTGGGCTTGTTCCGGGAAAACACTTCGATTTTCCCGGCCTCTGGAATTTCGACCCGTTCGCTCATATGACCGATCACCTCATCCGTCATGATTAAAACCGGGGTTCGGTATTTTTCGCTCAGGTTAAAGGCCCGAATGGTCTGGTAAAACAGCTCCTGAGGAGACGAGGGGGACAGCGCGATAATTGCATAATGTCCGTGGGAGCCCCAGCGGGCCTGCATCATGTCCCCCTGAGCTACCTGGGTGGGCAGACCGGTGGACGGTCCGCCGCGCTGAACATTGACCACTACGCAGGGCGTTTCCGTACTGACTCCCAGTCCGATGTTTTCCATCATCAGGCTGAATCCAGGACCCGAGGTTGCCGTCATACTTTTTTTCCCCGCCCAGGAAGCACCCAGCACCGAAGCCATGGCGGCAATCTCGTCCTCCATCTGAATAAAAAGACCGCCTACCCCGGGAAGCCTTTCCGCCATATGTTCGGCGATCTCGGTGGCCGGAGTGATGGGATACCCTCCAAAAAATCTGCACCCGGCGGCCAGAGCGCCCTCCGCGCAGGCCACATCCCCGGTGATGTAATGTTTCCCTGTAAGCAGCGCTGGTTTCATCGGTTTTAAGTTTCCTTGATCGTATCGTATGAGCACGGGCCGGAAGGTGGCGTCATCATGTCCCTGGATGCCGGACTATCCGTTGACGCTTCGGTGGAGTAGATGGCAAATTCCGGGCAGATGATCTCGCAAAAACGGCAATTGACGCAGTCATCCGCTCGGATGACCTCGGGGGGATGATATCCTTTCACGTTGAACCGCGAAGCAAGATTCAGCACGTGTCGAGGGCAAAAGGTGATGCAATACCCACATCCTTTGCATCGATCCTCAAAAATGGTAACTATTCCCCGCGGCACCTGAATCGCATCAATATCCAGAGGAACCCGCCAAAAATCCATAGCCCTCTCCATTGCATTTTGTTTGTAAAGCTTGAAGCGCCTTCGAAAAGACGTAAAAATTTTATACTTTTTCAAGATCATGTCAAGCAATATATTGAAGCAATCCTGAATAAACGGATCAACCCCTCTATTTTTCAGAGGGGTAAATAGAAATCCAGGACGAAACGCGCTGATCGGAATCCAATATAAGCATTTTCGATAACCATTCACGACCCCGCACTCGAATTTAAATAGTGAACTTCGGAGATGCCGTCCCTATTTTTCAAAGACATCAAGTCTGAACACATGTATCGCTACCTTATATAGAGCGGGGAAGGGGGGACGAGAAAATCGAAAAGATGGCCGTAAACAACTCAATTTTTCTGAAGCAGGGAGAGATTTCAGAAGGAGAATATGTGCCGCAGTCAGTGGGCATACAATCGCCTGCGACGCTTCCGGGCCGGAGTAGAGTCGATTGTCTCCTGGATAAAGCGCTGCTTTGGATTTGACCGCCGGGTCGACGATCGTTTGAAAGCTACGCTTGGCTGTCTGCATCGACGGCCAACCTGATTACGCCGGCCAGAGCCAGACCGGCATAAATTGAATCTGAAAATACGAAATCCGAGTTTCAAAGGAATAGCCATGTCCTAAAACAGACTCAATCGAAACTATTTGTCCTCTGAAACCAAAATCATGTCGAACGGACAGTTCTGACATGAACGATGGATATTTTCCGCCGCCCAATAAACTTGATTGGCCTGTTTATGGATGGCCACCATCTATGACCGGCACCCTTTATCTATACGGCAGCTTTTCGAGGGACAGATGCCCGGTTACGACGGTATTGCCGTGGCCTGGGGCCGCGGAATCCGACGCATTCGCCTGAACGGGTCAGGTAATGCGAGCTTTGAACCGGACATGGCCGCTGCCATTCAGCCTTGACTGAGTCCGGAGAGAAGGCCTCCCGCCGTTTTCGGAATCGGATTCGTTTCCCTTTGAATTCATTAAAAAGTGGTTGACAATGCTTTTCTCTCCTATTATATTCGCCCAATCCTTTTAAAGGGCCTATGGGCCTTTTTGAAATTCCACAAGGGGGTGATGAGATTGATTTGTAAAACTGTACGCAAAGGTCAGGAATGCGCTCTGATGACCGCAAAAGGATGTTCCTATAATGGCGGATTCTGCCATCCGGTCGTGGAACCCTGCGAGGGATGCAACCGGAGGACTGAAATCGAAGGCACTTGGTATTGCACCGCATGTCCGGAACCTGCGCTGAAATGGAAAAACGGAAACTGCAACCTGGCGACCCATATCGCTGCCGTTGCGGCCGCAAAGACAAAGATCAATCCGCTGAAGGCATCTAAGCGCGGCGGCAAATAAGATAAGTTTTCGATCCAAAAACCCCGCTCGACGCGAGCGGGGTTTTTTTTGCTTATGACTCCGGACTGTGAAAAAGTTTTCATCCGCTTGATTTTTAAGGGCCATTTGTGCTTGACATTTCTCGCTTGCAGTCTATAAGAATATTTTCCGGAAGTGAACCGGGGCAATTTCCGGGCGTATGCATAACTGCCTGAAAACGGCTGTCCGAGACATCCTGAGGGAAAACGGACGGTCGGAAGGGCCACCGCAATTGCAGAACCATAAGGAAGTCGATTCATGAATCCGCTTGCAAAGCAACTCAACCAAATCATTGAGCAAGGCAACCCGCATATCGTTGAGATGCTCTCAGAAATGGGAGAAAAATTCTTTTTTCCCAAAGGGATACTGGATCAGAGCGCAGAGGCCAAGGAAAAGGCGTATAAACTCAACGCGACCATTGGCGTCGCCCTGGAAGCGGGCCAGATCATGTATCTGAATTCCACGCGGGATGCGCTCGGAACCATGAGTCCGGAAGAATCCCTTACCTACGCGCCTTCATTCGGAATTCAGACTTTGCGCAAGGCCTGGCGCGACCTGATGCTGAAAAAAAATCCAACCTTAAAAACCAGAACGTTCAGCATGCCGGTGGTGACTTCCGGCATTACGCACGCGATCAGCACGTTTGCCGATCTATGGGTCGATCCGGAGGATGTGGTTGTTTTTCCGGACATGATCTGGGGGAATTACGATCTGATATTTTCGATTCGAAAATGCGCCGTGATTCACAAGTATCCCATGTTCACCGAAGATTGCCGGTTCAATCTGGCGGCTTTTGCCCGTACCCTGGAAGATCTGGCCAGGGTGAACACCAAGCTGATTGTGTTCTTGAACTTTCCCAACAATCCTACAGGCTATACGCTGTCTGAAAGCGAGGGCGAAGCGGTCGTCGAGACACTGACCCGACTCGCCCGGCAGGGGACCAACATCATTGCGGTTTTTGACGATGCGTACTTCGGGCTTTTCTATGAGCCCGACACATTGAAGGAATCCCTGTTTTCCCGAATCTGCCAGCAGCATCCCAGATTGATGGGAGTCAAACTCGACGGCGCCAGCAAGGAGATCTTCGCCTGGGGCCTGCGCATCGGTTTTATCACCTATGGCTGCACGGTTGAGGGGGATCCCTCCGGAGTATACCAGGCGCTTGAAAAGAAAACCGCCGGCTGCATCCGGTCATCCATTTCCAATGCCTCGCATATGGGCCAGTCCATCGTGCTCAGATCCATTGAGAGCCTGGAATTCGATGATGAGATCCGGCGAAAATTCACCATCCTGAAAAGCCGGGCGGAATATGTCAAACAGGTTTCGCGCGATCCGAAATACCAGGACGCGTGGGATGTCTATCCATTTAATTCCGGGTATTTCATGTGCCTGCGGCTCAAAACGGTCCATGCCGAAACCCTGCGTCAGCATCTGCTGGATCATTACGGAGTCGGCCTGATTTCCATGGGAGACAAGGACCTTCGAATCGCCTTTTCCTGCCTGGAAAAAGACCAGATTCCAATACTGTTCGAAATTATTTTTAAGGGGATTCAGGATCTGGCTTCCAGCGCTCGCCCGTGCTGAATCACTTCGAATCCCTTTCACGTCCGCTTTCTGAAGGCAGAAGCCGGAAACAGCGAAAATGACGGAATCGGGTTCGGAAAAAGGAATCGCCCGGATTTTGAGGCGAGTCTCATCGTTTGATTTTGCCCATGCCGGCAGATGGACCGTTTACTTTGTCCTGATCGGAATCATTGCCGGTCTGGGCGCCATTGCCTTCCATTTTCTCTGCGAACTGGGCAGCCACTATTTTCTGGATGCCCTGGCCGGGTACCGGCCGATGCTTCCGGCAGGCGAACATCCGATTCTGGGTCATACCGCAACGCCCTTCCGCAGATGGGTTCTTCTGATTCTTCCCGCCCTGGGCGGTCTGGTCTGCGGTTTCATCGTTTACACGTTTTCTCCCGAGGCCGAAGGCGACGGCGCTGATGCGGCCATTGACGCCTATCATCGAAAAGGCGGTTTCATTCGCGGCCGGGTTCCTTTCATCAAGACCCTGACCTCGGCCATCACCCTGACAACCGGCGGTTCCGGAGGCCGTGAAGGCCCCATTTCACAGATCGGGGCGGGGTTCGGATCTTTCCTGGGCGCCAGACTCAAGCTTTCCGTGCGGGAGCGCAGAATCATGGTGGCGGCCGGAATCGGCGCCGGCGTGGGCAGCATATTCCGGGCCCCTTTGGCAGGCGCTCTTTTTGCCGCCGAGGTGCTTTACAGCGATCCTGAATTTGAATCCGAGGTGATCATTCCGGCGGGCATCTCCTCGGTGGTTGCCTACTGCCTGTTCTGTCTGGTGTTCGGCTGGGGGTCCTTGTATCAGGCCGATGATTTTCTGTTCAGAAACCCCATGGAACTCGGCCCTTACGTGGTTCTGGCCCTGATTCTGGCGGCTTCCGGCATTTTCTTCATAAAATGTTTTTTCGGTCTGACCCGGCTGTTCAGATCCTTTAAAATTCCCAATCATATCAAGCCGGCCATCGGCGGGCTCTGCACCGGAATAATCGGTTTTTTCCTGCCCCAGACCCTTTCGTTTGGATACGGCTTTGTGCAGCAGGCCCTGGACAATCAGCTGACCGTCCCCTTTCTGCTGGCACTGGCCATCGGCAAGGTGGTTACCACCTCCTTTACCATCGGTTCGGGCGGAAGCGGGGGCGTGTTCGGCCCTTCCATCGTGATCGGCGGGGCCATGGGCGGCGTGGTCGGCAATGTTTTTCATCAGCTGATGCCCTCCGTGGTCGCCGCTCCGGGCGCTTATGTGATCGTCGGCATGGCCGGTTTTTTTGCCGCGGTTTCCAATACGCCGATTTCCAGCATTATTTTTGTCAGCGAGATGACCAACTCCTATCATCTGCTGCTGCCCAGCCTGCTCGTATGCTCGGTAGCCTATCTGTCTTCCCGCCGCTGGTCTTTGTACATCAAACAGGCCAAAAACAGAATCGATTCGCCGGCGCATGCCGGGGAATTTTTCGTGGACATTCTTCAGGCCATTTATGTCAGAGATCTGATGCCCCTGGTCAAAAAGGTGGAGTTGATTCCACAGGACATGAGCTTTCGGGAATTCAAAACCTATTTTTCAGAAACCAAACAGCATTATTTCCCGGTGATGGATCATGAAAAACGCCTGATCGGCATCTTTTCCAGCACTGATATTCGAGCCGTGCTGTTCAGTTCCGATATCGAGAACCTGGTGGTGATGAAGGACATCGCCACTTCGGACATCATCGTGACCACGCCTTCGGAGGATCTGAATTCGGTGCTGCAAAAATTCACCGTCAAAAATATCGACAGCCTTCCGGTGGTATCGGATGCGGATTCCGGCGTTCTGATCGGCATGATCAACCGAAGGGAGGTCATCTCCTTTTACAACCAGCGCCTTTTGGAGATGAAGCAACAGGCCATGGCATAACAGGGTGTTGAAAAACAAGAATCAGGCCGTCAGGCAAGGCGCACGGCGATACGACAAGCGCAGCATATTCAAGCATATGTGAGCATTGGCCAGAGCCGTGCAACGCTGAATGGCGGCCTCAGGCGCGGTTTTTCAACAGCCTGATAAAAGGCCGTCACTTGAGGTCAGTACTGGACGTCCATCAGAAACAGCCCATGGGCCGGCGCGGTGGGTCCGGCCATTTTCCGGTTCCTGCTCTGTAGAAGCCCTTCGACCGCATGTGAAGAAAGCCTGCCCAGGCCGACGGCAACCAGGGTGCCCACGATGTTTCTCACCATGAATTTCAGAAATCCGTTGGCCTGAATTTCGAATAAGACAAATCGATCATCGGGTTTTTGAATTTCGGCGCGATAGACGGATCGAATGGTATGTGCTCTTGGGCTGCCCGCGCCTTCAAAAGATTTGAAATCGCGGGTGCCTTCAAGATGCGTTGCCGCCTGCTGCATGGCGTTCAGGTCAAGCGTCTTTCGAATATGCCAGTGATATTGACGGCCGACGGCCGAGCCCACAGGGTTATTGAGAATCCTGTATTGATAGGTTTTGCTTCTGGCGTCGAACCGGGCATGAAATTTCGAGTCCGCCTCCCGGCATTCCCGTATCACGATATCCGAAGGCAGCAGGCCGTTCAGTCCTTTGTGAAGCGTTTCGGCCGTCAGGCGGGTGCCGCACCGGAAATTGGCCGTCTGACC
>Ga0265294_10002313_pt1 | contig 25084 bp, 32 predicted proteins | sample MunlanPumphouse3_FD_192504 | JGI IMG/M metagenome (GOLD analysis project Ga0265294, IMG submission 192504) | Groundwater microbial communities from a municipal landfill in Southern Ontario, Canada - Pumphouse #3 | ecosystem: Environmental > Aquatic > Deep subsurface > Groundwater | place... | reverse complement strand
TTGTTCTTATAATCAATTAACTAGTTTAGAAGGAATAGAAAATCTAAGAAATCTTGAAATATTAGATTGTTCTAATAATCAATTAACTAGTTTAAGAGGAATAGAAAATTTAATAAATCTTGAAAGATTATGGTGTAATGATAATCAATTAACTAGTTTAGATGGAATAGAAAATTTAATAAATCTTGAAAAATTATGGTGTCATAATAATCAATTAACTAGTTTAAGAGGAATAGAAAATTTAAGAAATCTTAAATTTTTATATTGTTCTTATAATCAATTTACAAATGAATATGAAAATTATTTAAGAAAATGGAGTAAAGAAAAAAATATTAGTTTATATTTATGATAAAAAAGTATAAACAATATATCAAAGAAGACATTGACTATAGTGAAGTTGATCCATGGGGCGAAGAAGACTGGGGAGTAGATGAATTGTCTCCAGTTTTACAAAAGGCTAGAGAACAGGGGAAACCATTTGATCAAATAATTATATTAAATTGTTATCGTATGAATTTAGAAAATCTAGATGGTATTGAACAATTGGTTAATCTTAAAATATTATATTGTTCTCATAATCAATTAACTAGTTTAAGAGGAATAGAAACTCTAAATAATCTTGAAGAATTATATTGTTCATATAATCAATTAACTAGTTTAGAAGGAATAGAAAATTTAAGAAATCTTAAAATATTAGATTGTTCTAATAATCAATTAACTAGTTTAAGAGAAATAGAAAATCTAAACAATTTAAAAATATTATATTGTTATAATAATGAATTTGAAATTGGATATAAAGAATATTTAAGAAAATGGAGTAAAGAAAAAAATATTGATTTTATTATATAATATATGAAATTGAACCGATATTCTTTAATATATATTTTAGAATTTAAAAATATTCAAGACTATTAAATACTTATGAAGAATAGAGTTGTAATCACAACAAATCAAATTTTATGGACAATAATTTTATTAAATACTAGCGATGATTGGTATATTGATTATATAAATGATAAATTAAATTATCAAATAAAATTAAATAATCTAGAAGAAAATATAAATATATTGTTATTAGATAAAATTGAAGATATACAAGATTTTGAAAATTTAGGTGAATATTTAAATATAATAAATAATGGCGATATATCAGATAATTATATAAAAACTATTTATAATAATTTAGAAAAAACTAAAAAAAATTGTTTATGTTTTTCTGGAATATATAAAAGTAAAGATGTTGATTATGTTTTTAATCAAAAAGAAGAAAATAGTGAAGAAATATTTATTCCAATAAATAAAATGAATCCTATAAAAAGGGAGTTTGTATTAAAGAAATTTAATAATTATATAGAAGGAGAATTTAAAAAAATATCAGCTAAATTTATAGATGATATTTTAGTTTATATAGATTCTGATATAGATTTAAATAAAACAATTAATCAAGAAACTAAAGAGTCTTTCAGTATAATATTAACAGCATATAAAACTGAAAAATTCATAGAGGAATGTTTAGATTCAATTGAATCACAAACTTATTTTGAAAATAATGATAATTATGAAATTTTAGTTGGAGTAGATGGATGTGAAAATACTTTAAATAAATTAAATGAAATAAAAGATAAGTATCGAAATTTGTATATTTATATGATGAAAGAGAATCGTGGAACTTATATGACAACAAATGCTCTTTTGAATCTAATTAAATATGAAAATGTTATAAGATTTGATACTGACGATATAATGGAACCCAATTTGGTTGAAGATCTGGTAGATTTTAAAAATATAAATGACGATGATGTAATTAAACTTGGATATTCAGATTGGAGAGAAGGTAAAAAAATAAACGATTATGTTTTAGTTAATGACGGTATCATTTATTTCAAAAAAAGTGTAATGGATGATATTGCCGGCGGATATATGCCATGGGAATGCGCAGCAGATTCAGAATTAATATCTAGATTAAAAGGCAGAGTTAAAATTTCAGGGTTAAATAAAAGATTATTTATAAGAAGAATACATGATAATAGCTTAACTAAGAAAAATGATACAGGTTATGGTTCTTTATTGAGAAGAAATTATAATGCCCAGATAAAGAGTGTGTATAGAGATGATGAGGTGAAGATTGAAAGGGTTAGTAATGAAGTAAAATATTTTCATAAACTTCCTATTAGTATAATAGTTACTGCTTATCAAACACAAGATTTTATTGAAGAATGTTTAGATTCTATCGAAAATCAAACTTATTTCAAGAATAATAATGAATTTGAAGTTCTTGTTGGTGTCGATGGTTGTGAAGATACATTAAGTAAATTAAAAGAAATAAGATACAAATATAGAAATTTGAGAATATTTATGATGGACAGTAATATGGGGACATATGTGACATCTAACACATTATTAGATATAATAAAATATGACCATATATTAAGATTCGATAGTGATGATGTTATGAAATTGAACATGATAGGTGATATAATGTCTCATATAGAAAATTTTGACATTGTACGATTTGGATATGATACATTTATACATAATATAACATCTATAGTTAAGAGTAATAAAATTCATTATCCTCATGGTGTTATTTTATACAAAAAAAGTATTTTTAACATATCTGGAGGGTATCAAAATTGGCTGTGTGCAGCGGATACAGAGTTATTAGAAAGAGTTAGTAATTTTTGTAAAACAACAATTTTTCCAGAAAAGTTATTTTATAGAAGGCAACATGATAATAGCTTAACTAAAAATAAAATTACTAATCATAATAGTGAGTTAAGAAATTATTATAAAAGTATGATTGGAAAGCATGAAAGTATATGGATTAACAAAATAATAAACACTTATAAAGAAATATGAAATATATAGAAAATATAAATGAAAATCAAGACAAATATTCGTTTGGTGGATGGTCGATGAGTGAAAAAATGTTTAACTGGTTGAAAGAAAATATTCCTACAGGTAGTACAATTTTAGAATTAGGTAGTGGATATGGTACTATAGAATTATCAAAATTCTATAATGTAATTAGCATTGAACATGATAAAAAATGGATAGGGTTATGTAAAAAAGCAAATTATATATATGCTCCTATTGTAAACGATTGGTATGATATCAATGCAATTAAGAAGGGGTTGAATAATAAAAAATATGATGTTATAATTATAGATGGACCACCTGAAAAAATTTCAAATAGAAAAAATCTAATACAAAATATAGATTTATTTGATAAAAAAACGATATTTTTAGTAGATGATATTCAAAGAGAAAATGAAATGAATTTATGTAAAGAATTGTCTTTATTATTGAATAAAGATTATAGCATCGTCAAAGAATCTGAAAAATATTTTGGAATACTTCAGAGTCAAATAAAACATATTATTATATCTAGAATGAATTTTACAGATGAGGAATTGATGAAAAAATATATAAAAATTACTAAAGAGTTTTTTATCCCTTCTATAAAGTGGCAAACCAATAAAAATTTCCAGTTAGGTATATTAACCAATAAGATATATGATGACTTTTTAAAAGAGCAATTAGATATTGATTTTATCCCATTTCATGGAAACAAAGAATTTATAAATTATGTTTTAGATCAAAAATTCACTATTCAAACACGACATGATATAGATGATTGGATGTCACCAGATTATGTAAAAACTATTCAAGAAATTTATGTGAATAATATCGACAAGTATGATAAATTTTTAATACAATTTCAACCAGTTAAATATTTATGTGATACAAATATAGAATATGAAATGGGTAAATATACCAATATGAGAACATCTATGTTTCTAACTTTGTGTCAAAATGAAGTAAAAAATCATATATTTGAAAGACAACATGGTCAAATGCACGAGATAACATCTAATATAATAACTAAAAATGAAGGTTATGTTAAATGGATAATACATGGTAATAATATATCATGTAAAAAAAATATGGTTCCTTAAAATTAAGTATTATGAAATTAGCAATATTAACACCGACATATAGAAAATTAGATAACTCGACATTCGATCATTTGAAAAACACACTTGAGTCTGTAAGAAAACAAACATTTCAAGATTATAAATTATTTCTTATTGGCGATGATTATACTGATAATACAGAATTGATGAATTTAAGTTCTATTATAGAAAAAGATAAAATCTATGTAGAAAATTTATCACGTGCAATAGAACGAGTTAAATATAGCGGAATTGAATTATGGCGAACAGGTGGTATTAACGCAAGTAATATCGGTATAGAAAGAGCTATAGAACATGGATTCAATTATATTTGTCATTTGGATCATGATGATATTTATTTAGAAAAACATCTAGAATTAATTTCAGATTGTATTGAAGAAACAGGAGTAAATTTTATCACAACCAAATGTAGTTCATACCCTGATGTAATACCTGAAAATTATTATACAAAATACAGACCAGTAGCAAATCATTTATTCAAGGTGAGCACATGTGTTAATTACAGATACTTTAACATGAGATTTAGAAATTTATTAGAAGAAACTGGTAAAGGTTATGCAGCAGATGCTGATTTATGGAATCGTATTAAAGTATATTTAGAAAATAGTAATGAATTTGGAATATTTATAAACGAGATAACATGTAAAAAAATAGGAGGTAAAATTCCTATCTTAAAACCAGAAATAGTAAAATAAAAAAATAAAAAATAGTTGGAGAATATAAAAGAAATAAAAAATAATAAAAAATAATATGGCACAGGGGGTTCATAAAATAACAGAAGATTTTGAGAAAGAATTATGTAAATACACTGGTGCGCCATATGCCATCACAGTTGATAATATGAGTAATGCGCTATTTCTTTCTCTTTATTATGAAAAAATAGATGGTAAGGAAGTTATAATACCGTCTAGAACATATCCATCAGTGCCCTGTGAAATTATTCATGCTGGTGGTAGGGTGAAGTTTGAAAAAGTCGAAGGTAAAACATTAAAGGGTGCTTATCCATTAAAAGGGACAAAGACATGGGATTCAGCTCTAAGATTCACATATAATATGTATATACCTGACACTTTTATGTGTATCAGTTTTACAGGACCATATAAACATTTGAAATTAAGTAAGGGTGGTGCTATTTTAACAGATGATTATGATGCTTTTTTGTGGTTCAAAAGAGCCAGATTTTCAGGAAGAAGAGAATGTTCTTATCATGAAGATAATTTTGATATGATAGGTTGGAATTTTTATATGATGCCAGAATTGGCCGCAAGAGGATTGTTGTTAATTAGTCAATTTTATGATGGTAATACCCCAAAAGAAAATGAAGATTTAGAATTATCATATCCTGATCTTTCAAAATTTGAAATTTTTCAAAAAAAAATAATAGAGTAATGAAAAAAGCTATAATAGGTTCGGGAGGTTTTGGTAGAGAAGTAAAACAATTGTTATTAGATAACAATCAAAATGAAGAAATTGTTTTTTTTGTCGATGACAATTATATTGATGAGATATCTATACCACTAAGCAGATTTGATGTGAATGAATTTGAAGTGGTAATTGCAATAGGTGATCCAGTTAAGAGAAAAAACATAGTTGATAGATTACCTATTAATACAAAGTTTTTTACGGCTGTTCACAAAAGTGTTCAACTTTTAGATAGCAATATACAAATAGGAGAAGGTAGTATATTATGTGCTGGTACTATATTAACTACCAATATAACTATTGGAAAACATTGCCATCTTAATTTGCTGTCTACAATTGGTCATGACACTATTATAGGTGATTATTTTACTACTGCGCCTGGCACTAAAATATCAGGTAATTGTAAAATAGGAAATAATGTTTATTTTGGAACGAATTCATCTGTAAGGGAAAAAATTTCAATTTGTGATAATGTTGTAGTTGGGTTAAATGCTGGTGTAGTGAAAAATATAACAGAATCTGGTATATATGTTGGAGTTCCTGCTAAGAAAATTAAATAACTTATGAAAATACTAATTAGAATAGAAAAAGATAATGAAAAATCGTTTAATACTAAATTAGACGAATTAAAAAGTAAATTCTCAAATAAGAAAATAAAAATTCAATTAGTTTCTCATTTTAATGATGAAATTATAACAAATAATTGGAATATAATTATTCTTTTAAACCAAATGATTGATTTTGAACAAGGCTTCGACACAAAAATAAGAGAAATATACAATCAGCATTATCCCAATTTAGACGGCGTTCTTCTTTTAAAAAACGAAGATGAAAGTATAACAATACCAGTAATTGGAAAAAACTATATCAAAGAATTTGGTTATATATACAATCCAATTTATACTACTGAGGTAGCAGAAAAAGAATTCTATGAAATCTTGAAATTAAAAGAAAAATACACTATTATAAAAGATATTCTGTTTAACAGAGTTGAATTAGTTAAAGATGATGATAAAGTATATGAGTTTAGAAAAAAATTTAATTTTGGCATTTATAAAATAAATAAATTAAGAAATTTTAAAAGAAAAAAAAGTGCCACTAAAAATGAATTTAATAAATTGGTCGATGAATGTTATGTTATTAATCTAGAAAGAAGAAAAGATAGAATGGAACATATGATCAATGAGTTAAAAAAAATTGATGTGTCATATAGAATATTTAATGCAGTAGATGGATTAAAAATAAAAGATAGAGATAATATTATTAGTAATCCCGAAGTAGCTACAATCAAAAGTCATATGGGCGTTATTAAAGACGCCATTTATAATGAATATGATAAAATTGCAATTTTTGAAGATGATATAATATTCTGTGATGATTTTGATAAAAGATTAAAATATTATATTGAAAATATACCCAAAGATTGGGACATTATGTATTTAGGTAGTAATTTAAATTCATGTCAAGAACCAGCTTTAATTAAGACTGGAATATATAAAGTAAAAGAAAGTTATGGATGCTTTGCTATGATTTTAAATAATAAGAATGGTCTTTTTCAAAAAATCGTTAATGGAGAAAATTACAATATGCCTTATGATAATTATATTAGATCTTTGCAAAAAGAATTAAATTGTTATGTTTTTAAACCATTTTTTGTAAAAACTCTTTATACTCAATCTGATATAAATCCAGATAGAGGGGAATTTTCATATGATATAGTTGATAAATATTTTGCTCCCGTATTCGAAGAACCTAAACCAGTACAAAATAAAGTACAGCCGGCACCAAAACCACAAATAGAATCTAGAACGATACAAAGTATTTGTGAAGATTATCAAAGAGGAAATTCCCCTTTTATAATATATTACGGAGGTAGAGTTTTATTTGATAGTCAATATACAGATAAAAGTAATATTAGATTCGATAAAGAATATTTTATTTTATATGGTAAATATTTTCCTTATAGAGGTATGGTAATAAAAAGAAAATAAACTTTTTTATATAAATTAAATTTTTTTTATAAAAATTTTTTTTGATATCTTTGTTATATGGAAAAAATTGGATATGCGTGTATAAATTTATCTTTATCTAAAGATAAAATATCAACTAATAGAGGAATGATTAAAAAAACATTTGATACTAAAGGTTTATCATATGTATCAGATATTATTATTTTAAATCTTAAAGATTTAATTACTATTATAAATTGGAATGAAAAAAATATTATTAGAAATTATAGAATGAGTTCAGATATGTTCCCATGGTTTACTCATTATAATATATCAGAATTGCCGAATATTAACGATATAAATAAATTAATGATAGAAGCGGGTTCTATAATTACAAAATTTCAACATAAAGTTTCTTTTCATCCTGGACCTTTTAATTGTTTAGCTTCTCCAAATATTGATGTGGTCAATAAAACTATTTATGAATTGGAACAACATTCATTATTAATGGATATGATGAATTTAGATAAATCCCCTTTTTATAATATAAATATACATGTTGGTGGGGTTTATGGAGATAAAAAACTTACAATAAAAAGATTTATAGAAAATTTTAATATGTTATCTGATTCTTTAAAAAAAAGATTAACACTAGAAAATGATGACAATATCAATGGATATACAATTAAAGATCTATATGAAATATATGAAAAAACAGGTATTCCAATAGTTTTCGATACCTTACATTACTATTGTAATCCAGGCGACGTATCATATTCAGATAGTTTAAATTTAGCTTTATCTACATGGAATAATATCATTCCAGAAATTCATCATTCATCGAGTAGAAAATTATGGGAAGATAAAACTAAACTATTAAAGAATCATGCTGATTTTATTTATGAAAAAGTGGATACAAATAATAAAGATGTTTATATTACTTTTGAAAGTAAAATGAAAGACTTATCAGTTATTAGATATAGAAAAGATTTTTTAAATTGTCAATAAACATCGTCTAAATCATTTACTTGTTCTTCAACATATTTAAGTATCATTTTTATAGCTTTACTTTCATCATATTTTTTAATAGAAATTGAATTTTGATTAGCTTTGTAATGAATTGAATTTCTATGATAATTTATTGTTAGTGTGTATTTATCGTCATTATTTTCAAATAAATCTATTCTTAGATAAGCGTTTTTTGGATTATCTAGATTAATTATTGTTCTATAATGATTTTCATGTGTTCTGTATGGTCTGAACCATTTTAATTTTTTGTCTTTTGTGTCTTTAAATATTCTTAATTTAATTTCAACATCAGTACCTCCATTATGAAGTTCGTTTTTATCTAAACCATTTATATTTAAATATTCATCACTTGATATAAAATTTTTATTTATATAATCAGCACTAAAAGTTAATCTATCTCCCTTAATAAAAATGTCAAAACCGTCTCCACTTATAGATCTAAAAAGTCTAGTGGGCACATTTTTCTTCATTATGTTATCGTTACCATTATAATAAACCGTATCACCCACTTCAAATTTATTTTTATTATTTTTATCAATTGATTTATATTCATCTTCACTTATGAAATCTTTTGGATTAACAGCTATAACAGAATATAAATTTACTTTTATAAAAATTTGATTTGATACTATGTTTTTAATCTCATATGGATGATCCTTTTCAACTAAATGATTATACCAAGATCTGGTATTATTCTTATAATATACTTTATCTCCAATTTTAAATATATTCATTATTCAATTTTATTTTTAATCAAATCTATATTGATAATATTGATCATCATCACCATTTTCATATTCATTTATTTGTTCTTCAATTCTTTTAGCTATAGAATAAAGTATCTTATCTCCTGTGTATGTTCTTATTAAAACTCCATCATTAAATTTTTGGCCCAATCTTTTTCTATGATAATGAATATCCATATTCCATTTATCTGATATTTTTAAAAAATCAATTCTAATATATGCTTTTTCTGGTTTTTTAAGTGGTATAAAAGTTCTATACCATTCTGTACTATATTGATTATCAGGTCTAAACCATATTAATGTTTTATTTTTAGTATCTGTTAATATTTTATTTTTTAATTCAATGTCATTTTTTTTTGATTCTTTTTGATTGTTATATTCGTCTTTTGAAATAAATAAATTACTACTCGCTGGAAACATTAATTCTTTGCCGTTTCTCATTAAAAATAAATCAAATTTACTTCTAGTATCAGATTCCGTTCTATATACATAATAAGGTGCATCTTTTACTAAATCATGATACTCTTGATTTCCAACATAATAAACTATATCACCGGATTTAAACTTACCCATTATTTAAATTTAATTTTTTGCTTTTTTTATGACCTCCATCGTTAAATCAGATAATTTAATTTGATAATCTGATATTCTTTTAATGAATATTCTATTTTTGTTATTTTTTTTAGATAAGAATATATCTAGAACTATCATACTATTATGAAAATCATATTCTGAATAATTATCATATCCTGAATCCACATCAGTTATCTCGAATATTAACGTAATTCTACTTCCTTTTTCCAACAAAATTATTTTAGTATATAAAATATCATTTTTATAATACCAATGCAATTTATCCAATTTAGTATCATTCATTAATCTATTTATAATATCTACATTAGATTTTTTGAATCTTTCTAAATTTAATTCTCTATCCATAGTTAATAATAAAAATTTATACTTATATATAAAATTATAAATCTATAAATTCAACTGGTAATTCTTGATGACATGATATATTATCTATATGACAATATTTATCAATATTGATTATTTTATTATTTAAAAAATTATCATTTAAATATTTAGATGTTATATTACCAAATCTATTATTATTGTTTGTTTGAACTTTATTAATCGGATTATTAACAATTATAGATTTATCATAACATATAATTTTATTACCATTTAGAGGCATTCTTGAAAGATTAAATTCATATGAATTTGGATTATTAAACATTATAGAACTAGATAAATTTTTTATTTCTTGTGTTCTAAAAAAATGACCATCAAGCGACATCGGATAGCCATAATCACCTCTTTCTGTTGTCCAGTTATATATTAATTTACTATTGAATTTTGGTTTTGTCATTATTGAATTTGTGGGATAGCAATAACTCAATCTTGGATGTAATCTCAAAGAAAGTGTAAGAATATTTAAATCACTAACAAAATTTCTAAATTGATCATCTCTCAAAGAAAAATTTTCTTTAAATATATTATCATCTACGAAAAATATTGTAAATGGATTAGATATATTTATTAAATTGATTGTTTGTAATCTAAAGTTATTTTCTTTAATGTATAAAATATTATTATCTGTATGTAATCTAAATAATTTATCATATCCTTTTTTATAATCGTTATTAGAATAAGTATATAAAATATTAATTGGAGTATGATTAAACTCTTTAAAGAATTTTTTCATACTCCTTATTAATAATTCTAGTTGACAAGCTCTATCTTTACTAAAAATAATTAAATTTAACATTAATTTGATTATTTTTTTTTAAATAAATCTAATAATTTGTTATTACCAAAATGACTACCTAACTTTTTTATATCATCATCAAATGATCTATTGTATATATTTTTATATTCTTCATTAATATCTTTCATATATTTTTTCATTTTTTTCAATAAATCAAATAAACCAGAATTGTTTGATAATATCAATTCTTGCATTTCAACTAATTTTGGCTTAATAAATTCATTCATATCAGATATGATTTTTTCGTTTTCTATGTTATTACTATCTTCTGCCATTTGTTTTTTTTTTATTTTTTAAAAAAGATGATTATAATATATTTTACTAATTTTACTGTTACAATTTAAATGATCATATTCTATATTAAAAATATAATCACCGTCTTTTCTTATTGAATGATCAATTAAAATATTTCTATTGTTGATTTTAGAAAAAACTACATTTTTATAATAAACATTCATATCACAATAATCTAAATGTTCTATTTCGCGATAACTACACACAACATTAGAAAAATCACAAATAGATAAATAATCCCCATGAAAATATCCTCCAGTATAGTCATTTAATGTTATTAATTCTCCGCTTAATTTTTTTTCATTTGGAATATAATTATAAATAATTCCTTTTTCAGTATCTAACCATTTGAACGTATCTAAATATGGGTATTGACTAAAATTAAAATATTTTAATTTTATTTCAAGTTTTTTAATGGAATCATTCCCATCTATCATGATATTCAAAGGATTCATGTAATTATTATAAGTTTTATAATAATATTCATTATTTTTTGCCCAATCATAAAAATGAAAATAATATTTATCGTTAATGGTATAAATTCTATCCATCAATTTAAAATTTTCACCAATCCAAAGAATAGATCTACCATAAATTTTATTATTTTGATCTACCATAATTAACATATTAATATTATCTGGATTTTTTGAATATAATTCAAAAAAATTAGAATTTTTGTCTTTCATGCAAGAATTTCCAAGTGTTCCTTTTTGTTCTTTATAACTATTATAATTATAATAATGTGGAATATCATCCCCCTTTACAATCTTCATAGTGAAAATGGGTGGATTGACTATAGAAATATAATCATTTGAAAATTTTTCAATTTCTTGGGGATCGGATTTTATCAGCATTTTATTAATAACGCTACCAGGTTTACTATAAAATCTTAATTTTGGTTCCCAATAATTTCCTCCAGCCTGATCTATTTTTTCTTTCCTATCTTTATTGAGATAACTAATATGCTCAATGTTGCTTTTTGATATATCTAAATAATTTATTTGTTTTTCATTGTTTATAATATCATTATCAATATCACCATTTAAAATTAAATTTGATATTGGATTGTTTATTTTAAGTAAAACTTCTTTTAATTCTTCTGAAATAATTATTTTTGCCATTTTTTTTTAATTTACGATTGCTAAAAAATTCAATTTGTTATATTAATATTATTATAAAACATAAAAGTATTAAAATTGAAAAGTTTTAATTTTTCAATTAATAAATCATTATCTATAAAAATATATTTATTATTTATATAAAAAAAATTTTTGCACATTTTATAAATTTAATTCAAATTCTAAATCTTTTTCTTCAGCTGATTCTTTAATTGATACTATTAAATTATCCCCAAAATCATTAGATTCTCCAAAAAATTTATTTATTGTATTATATTCATCGTTAGTTATTTCTTGAAAAGATATTTCTTCTAAAAGTTCTTTACCATTATCATACTCTACATAATCACCAAATCCTAAACTTATTGAAATGGGATCAGTGAACTTTTTGAGAAAAGACGATAAATAAGACATTTGATTTTTGTTCATAATTACAAATCCATCCACATCAATTTCTTCATTCCAATTCCCAGAATAAATCATCATAATTTTTTTCATATCTACTTGCAATTTATTTTTATATTAAAAAAACAATTATTTGTTTATTCTAAATTTGAAAAAATATCCATTTGAAATAATGATCCGCCATTTTCTGTTTTCGACATTGTACAAATAATATCTTCATTTGTGTTATAATTACGAATTGATTCAATCATAAGATTATAATTTATATCTAGATTTAAATGTAATTTTTGAACCATTTTTTCGAATATAAATTTAAATACTAAATTTATAATAGAAGATTGGGAATTAAATAAATTTCTTTTAATAACAAATTTAAATTTATTTTCGTTTGGCTCATTCAATATATCAAAATATTCAACATTAATCAAATCAATTGTATCGTAATTATTAACATCCCACGGATTATCACTATATTTTGTTGATCTTCTACTACCATATATCATTTCATATATCTTTTTATCTAATTCAAGATTATGAATCTCGTTTAATTTTAATATATGAGATTTATCCATTTTAATAATATCAATTATTCTGGATCCTTTATATTTACCAAACCAAATCCTATCATTTAACCTAATTATTTTTTTCATGAATCATTCAAATTAAAATTATTACAATTTTTAAAACCAATCAATAAGATTTGCTGTAGAATGTGATGAATATATAATACGTGCATTGTTTACATATTCAATATTATAATGATAAATATATGAATTTGATTTAGACTTATCCCAAATTTTTTCATCCAACATATAATTTTCTTTTAAAGACTTTATAAAATCAGAATCATATTCAATTATATCTTTAACTCTAACTCCTTTATATTTACCAAACCAAATTCTATCATTTAACCTAATTATTTTTTTCATAATATCAATTTAAACTATAACAAAAATACTTAATTTAATTAAAATAAAAAAATAAAATATCACCATTTTCGTATATTGATACGTTCTTTCCCACATATAATTTCAATTTTTTTATAAATCTTTTCGTGTTTCATTTTTTTTTAATTTTTTAATTAAACGTTATAATTTTTTTATTTTTGACAATATCATTATTATATTTCTTATACGCCATAATTGAAAATTGATTTTGTTCAATTCTTTTAATTTCAAATCCTATAAAATGAATATAATTTAAATTTTCATAATTGTGATAATTCATTAAATCATAAAAAATATCATAAAAATGTGGATAATTATTATTAATCATGTCAATATTATATTGACGAAAAAATATTGCGGTAATTCTATTAAACACATCTTTAATAGAATTAATATTTAAACTTAATATAGGTTTTCTTAGAAAAAAAATAAATTTATCGTCATGTCTATTTATTACAAAGTAATCATTATCCATTATATTATCATTGATATGATCGAGAAATGTATTATTATCAATATCTTCAACTAAATGTTCATCCAATACATGAGCATCGAACTGGCGCCTACGTTCAGTAAATGGTTCGAAAAATACATCATCTGTATTAGGACGAGTTCCAAAATTGTCATTGGAAAATTTAGATATTTTTCTTTTTTCAAAACCGTCAAGAATTTTTTTATCTAAAATAAATTTTTCTGTGAGATTTAGTATAAATTTAGAATCCATTCTGATTAGATCACTAACTCTAGAACCTTTATATTTACCAAACCACATTCTATCATTTATTCGAATTAATTTTTTCATGTTTATTATTTTTAACATTAATTATAAAAATTAGACAAACCATTTTCATTAATATTTTGAAATTTTTTCTTAACCTTTTTAACTATTAATTCTCTGCCTTTTTTAATTCGAGATTTTATAGTCGATAAATTTGTTGTTGTTATATAAACCCCATTGCATTTAGTATCATGACAATCTATGTTAAAATTATCTCCATTTCCTCTTTCCCATGATATGTCATCTCTTGATATTGTTATATTTTCATTTGGTAATAAAATAACTTCATAAGAATTGTCTCCATTTTCAGATATCAAATCGATCTTTAATTTATTATCTCCTTTATTTTCAATGTATAGTGAAAAGAAATCTTCCGGATTATCTAATTTATGTAATATATTCGATAAGTCTAATGGAATTTCTTTTTTTATCGTATCTGCTATATCTTTATAAGCCATGTGGTTTAATTCGCGCATAACCATTACCTTTTTATATTTATCAGGCAAATTTTCAATTACATCATATATAATTTCACATTTTTTCTTATTTTCATGTTCATATTCATTTTCTGAACCATCATCATATTTCAATATATTCAAAATACTTGGAGCTTCATCATTATCTCTTTCCAATGATATGAAATTATATTTATGATTATCTTTCCACTCTTTGATAACTAAATTTATAGCTATCTTAGTTAACCAAGTTTTGAACATACTTTTATCTTTATTATATGTTTCAATCTTTTCTAACGATTGCATAAAAGCTTGATTTGCGAAATCCTCAGCTCTATCTAAATCTTTAGTGTAATATCTAGCTATATACCAAGTTAAAGATGGTTTATTTTCATTATAATAACTTTCGAAATTATAACCTGTTATTTCTTTAAATAATTTTTCGTATTTATTCATATTTATTATTGAATTATTTTTTGATTCGAATGTTATTGATTATATTGTAAACATTGAATTATTTTCAAAACATGCAAGATTATGATATATATAATATTATATTTTATTTATTAGCTCTTTTTGTTTTATTATTATTTCTTCTAATATATTTTTCAGCATATCATCATCGCTATATTTTTCAATTAAAGTATTTATATTTTGCGCCCTCAATTTTATTATTCTATTAATTTCCATAACAAATTCAAATAAAATTGAATTCATTTCATCTATTTCAAAATAATCCGATACTAAATATTTGAGAGGCAATGTTATATCTATATTATTTTTATATAACCATAATATAAAATCAGGATTATCTATCATTAGATGGTTTATTTTTTCTTTATTTTGATATTTTATACCAATTATATTTTTTTTATCATTATATAAAATATCAATAAATTTAGTATCAACTCCCATTAAATCTTTCAGGGCACTTTGAAAATCTTTTTCGTTAAGTTCATTTATATTTATCATATTTGGAGTGGTTTTTCTATATATTAAATTTATTTTATGATTTTATCAATTTTTTAACATTTCTTTTATAATTTTTAATTCATTTTCCATTTTTTCTATTATTTCAAGGGAATTTATTATTTTAAATCTTATATCATTAAAATATGAAAAAATAAAAAACCAACCAAAATTATTTTTCATATTTTTGATTGAATTTTTAAAATTATTATCGTCATTATAATATCTCATTAAATCATTTAATGAACCCTTTAAATCGTCAACATAAATTAAATCGCATTTAATTAAACCATTTTCTTTTTTAAAGAAATTCAAATCTACTGATTTTAATTTGTATTTATTTTCAAAGCATTTTTTAAAATTTATATATTCTTCGTGATTTAAGCATTCTTCTTTATCATCAAATAATATACCATCTTCTGATTTATAAGCAACAACCTTATCTATATATTCTTCATATTTATACTTTTTTTTATCTACTACTATTTTTTCCATGAAAAATATTTTTATTTATTAATACAAATATACAACAAATAATTTAAAATACAAATGTTTTATTAAAAATAAGTAAAATAATTTTAATATATAGAATTAAATTGATTTTATAACATGTTTCAAATAGAAAGTAAAAATTATTCAAATAAATTAATAAAAAAGTTTTTTGTTGAGCATAAGAAAATTGTAAACAAATTTAAAATTAATTTTATCTCAATCAGATATACTTTATTGCCTTTAATCAAAGTATATATCATAGTCGATAGTTTGTTTAAAAATAATTCTATAATTTTAAAAGAAAATGATATAATATTATTGGTTCTAACATCTATAGGTTTTTTATCAAAAGAAGATAAAGATACGTTAAAAATTTTAGTAAATGAAATTAAAAAAAGAAAATTAATTAATTATTATCCATATGTTAAAAAATCTATGAAAAGTTTAAAAAATGTTCTAAATATTGTATTCAAAAAAGATGGCGCTGTAATACAAAATATAGAACAGGGAATAAAATATCCGTACTCTATAGATATACTAAGCATTTTATCAGATTATATAGAAATTCAAAAAATTAACATAAAGGATTTCTCATATTGGTTCATATCAAATAAAACAACAAAAAAATCTAGAGATTTAATAGATTATTTACATATCGAATATTATATTTAAAAATTATTAAAACTTATTAATGTTTTTTATTATATAAATCTTGTGATAGATCTATATTTAAAATACATACATCCAAAAGAAATTAGAAAAGATATTAATTATTATTTTGATAAATTAAAAGATTTAATAATTAACGATATCTTTAGTTCTTATATTTTAAATAAAAGAAAAGGTAATGACATATCAATTTATATAATTGAAGATTTTCTATCAAAAATTAATAAAACTAAATTAAAGTTTTTAAATGACAAAATAAAAATTAATATCATAGAAACAAATAATAAAAAATGGACTACTGATAAATATCCCTTAATTATAATCACCAATAAATTATCATTTAAAGATGTTTATATAAATAGCGTAAATATGGAAATAGATCTATTATTAAATTTAGATGAATTGAAAAATAAAATAATATACGTAAATAACCCAACTTTTATAGATTTGAGAAAAAAAATAAAAGAATTGAATGATTTTTATGTATCTGAATATAAAAAAAGAGAATTATTGAATTATAATAAAATAAATGGATTACTTAAAAACTTAAATAGAGTTCATTATTTTGAATGGAATAAATTAGTTAATTTTTTAATAGATTGTACTGATCCTGAATATAATGATAATTTAAATAAAATAAAAATCCTAATAGGTTCATTTAAAATTAAAACTCTTGAAATGAAATTTAAAATGGTACATAATACTAAATTTTATCAAAAATACAATCATTATAATCAACTAAAAACAGAAAAATTCATTAAAAATTTAATTAAAAATTGTTTAGATGAAAATGAAATAATAACTATGACTAATAATTTATCATCTTGTTTTGGTCATAAAGTTCATACAATAGATGACAGTTTAATTTTTATAGAAAATATAATAAATCATTTTAATAAAGAATGCAATTTCAAAGAAAATCAAATAAATTTAATGATAACGTGAAAAGATACAATCATTAATTAATTTTCATCTTCCCATAATTTATAAAGAATATCATAAGAATCGTCCATGAATTTTTTGGGAATGTATGCTATTTCAAAATTATTTATTTTTATCTCATAAGCATTATCATTTAGATTAATAATATGACTAGTGGATTTATTTTTATAAAAATCTATTAAATCTAAAAAATTAACTTTAACATTGAATATTATATTTATATGGTTTTTATCATATATTTTACTGTATATGTATGTGACATAATTTCCATCACCTCCGTCATCTATATGACAATCATATATATCATCAACGTAAGCATTTTTAAAAACTTGAGAAAAGATATTTATCATAGAAACAATTATTTAATTTAAAGATATATATTAAAAAAACAAAAAGTTGATAACTCAACTTTCTGCCTGGTCCGTTACGTCTACCACTCAATTTTAAGATAAATTGAGAAACTATCTTTAAAATATATATATATTAAAAATAATATTAAAGTTTAATAATATTTTAATATATTTTTATTTTAATTTTACGACCAATCCTCCTCTCCATAAGGATCCATTTCAGATATTACAATTTTAGGGTAATTTATTATGATATCAAATTCGTCTAAAACTGATAATATATAAATGGATTTGTCATCTTTTGATATTAATCCAATAGAATCAGATTCTATATCAAAAGTTGAATTATTTATAGTGTTCTTACCTTTAGGTAAAGCCATAATTTCAATTGGTTCGTATTTATTTAATATTGATAAATTTATATCTGATTTGAATACACTTAAATATCCATCTGAAAATAATAATTTTTTTAAATTTGTAACAACATCATTTATGTTATTGTTATTTATTTTATACAAATATTTTAATGTATATTTAACAGGAAGATTTGTTATACTCTCATTATAATTATAAAAATTCTTAATGTATTTATTTGTATTCATGAATTTATATATTAAAATTATTTTTTAAAAAATATATATAGAAAAAGTATAAAAAATAGATAGAAAAGCTAATATTTCAATCCACCAAACGTAATTTTTAAAATATTTTTTTCTTAATAGAAATATAATAACTGATAAGAATAAAAATATTAAAGAAACATAAAGTAAATTAAAATTTGCCATTATAGCTAAATTACTTAAAATTATACCTGTTATGGCGCTTATTATATGTATAGGTCTAGTTAATTTATCTTTAAATGTTGAAGTCGCTCCAACAAAAGTAATTCCAATTCCAGCTAAAAACATTAAAACTGAATCTTTCAATAAAATGCCTAACATCATTGAAGGTATTGATATAAAATAACAAAAAAGAGTAAATAAAAATTTTAATTTTAATGGTAAATGGTAATAACTTTCTGATATCGACGGTAATATTCCAAATTTTTTATATATGTATGATATATAACCAAAAAATGAAATGACAATTATACTAAATAAAATTATTTCAGTCATAAAATTATTTTTTTTAAAATTTTTTATAAACATTGACACTATTATTGGGTTCACCCCAGTATCTAATAGGTTCTTCAATTTGGACAAATCCCAGGTCTTTAAACATGTTTATAATAATGGGATTTGATAAAGGTATATATACTTCTTTGCCCTCAAATTTTGGCAACAAATCGTTTATCATCATTTTAAATATTCCCTTACCTCTATAATCTTTGTCTACATAAGAACCCATAAAAATCACAACATCATCTTCATATATTCTATATCTAATTTCACCTATATCTTTATATTTGAAAATTTTATTAACAAATTTAATATCATCTTCACTATATTTAACTTTACTTTCAGATATAAAATTAAAATAACTTTTCATATGTAATTTTATTTTTTTTAATTTTTTAATTATATATTAATTTTTTTAAATGATTTTAAACTTATTATATTTGTGATCATATTAATATGACAATTAAAAAAATGATTAATTATAAAATATTATCAGATTCTATAGATTTTTACGAAAAATATGGATTTAAAAGAATAGAAAGTCCATGGACTGTATCTGAATATATAGATAATATAACTAAACCAAATGGTGTTATATCATATCAATTAAAACATGAATAATTGGAGAATTTTCTAAGATAAAAGAGGAATTCCAAGAACTTGAAGATGCATTTGAACAAAATGACAAAATTCTTCAAATTTGTGAAATGAGTGATTTAATAGGAGATATAGAATTATACGCTGATAAATTTGGATTAACTTTAAATGATTTGAAAGTATTCAATGATAAAACAAAAAGAGCATTTAAAGAAAAATTAAGATAATATAATTTACATTATTCCATTTTCTTTAAAATATTCTTTTATTTTTCTAATTATATAATTTCTATAATTCTCTTTTGTTTTAAATTTCATATAGAAAATTTTTTCTTCACGATCCTTATAATCAAATTCTTCTCCAGCTTCGATATACCCTAGTATAATTAAGATCGCCTCAGCTGCACCTAAGTATCTTAGACTATGTGAATCTTTAAATTCCAATTCATATAAAAAGTTAACTAATAAATTTTCAGATTTAGTCATCTCATTTTTATGTTTTTTAAATTGATTTAAATAATTCTCAGATTTTTTATCAAAATCATCTTTACCAAATATATCTTTCCAACTTTCATTAAATTTTTTAACGTGATTCATATTTTATGTTTTTTTAGTATATATTAATAAAAAAATACAAAATAATTTTTTTTATATAAAACTTATTTATATCTTTGTACTATAATTAAAAATGTAAATGAAGATTAATTTTTAAAATATTAAAAAAAAATACAAAATAATTTTTTTTATATAAAACTTATTTATATCTTTGTACTATAATTAAAAAATAAAGTTCTTTGAACATTTGATAAGAAATTACAGTCGCTTGGGACTGGATGCACCCCTCGGGGTAGTATCATGGATATGACATAGTGATATGTCGAAAGGTGAGAATTCCACAATCTCATCGCCCTAAAGGGGGACCTCTAAGCAAGCTTCGTTATCACTAGCCAACTGGTGGTTTCGTCCTGTAAAGGGCGGAATTAAATGACGATATATGATGTTTGAACCTTTGGAAAGGATAATCTTCTTTAACAGCCTGAAAGGGGAACTGGAGGAAAAAAATAACGGTGGGGACGCCAATCTTCAGACAACATCCAACATATATTATCATCAAATGATAAGGAGTGAGTGATAAATCTGAGATCTAGCAAATCAAAGGTGGTCACTAGTTTGATAGGCGAGGGAACTCGTCTTGAAAAACCGCACAGTAGTTCCGCTAGAACGAAACGTAAACTAAGGGTCGCATTTTGTATAACAAAATTATATGAAACGATGGGAGGGCACTTAGTTGTGGATATCATTAGCTCAATAGGTAGAGCAATTCTCTTTTAAAGAATGGGTTGTGGGATCGTATCCTGCATGGTAAACCAAAAAGCAAAGTCCTTCCCCCTGTTAGGATGATAAGATACCTAACCCTTGAAAACTTCGGTTTAATCAAGGATTCCAATAACTCGCAAGGTTTGAGGAATTTGATGTAGAGTGCAGTTCTGGGGTCGAACCCTTAATAGCCCGCAAGGCTAAGTGTAAACAAAACATCGAGTAGTTTTAACAGGTAAAAGTTAGCGTTGCTTCAATAACGCGGTATTGATGGTTACTTAGATGCGCCTCAGGTGGTTTAAGTGGATAATTCAAGAACCCACTACGCAATAGTGGTATAATTTGAAGAAAGATCATTATTAAAACAGATAATCTCACTGTTTCTCACCATATACAACAAGCCTTGACGTGGCTGGTGGGCTTTAAACTAATATGTTGTCTCTTAAAAATGACCATTTAATTTTCAAATTACGTGCTTATATATAAGCCCAATGTTTTTTGAAAATCGCTTGTTATGTGCTGGGCGGTTTATCAGCACTAAACTTAATTTAAAAACGATGAACAAATACGAAATTCACATTGGCGAAATCTTTGACTTAACGACTAATTCAAAGAAACCAAAACAGACTTTAATTAAAAAATTCACTTTTAAAACAATTTATTAATGAAACATACAGACAATATATTAACAGGTGGTGATGGTGTCACCGGCCAAACAGGATTACAGGTACGAAATAATATAAATGATCAGTTTGCAGTTGTTATGGGTAATACTGAATACTTACCTGAAACTTTTGTATTTACTACACTTAATCTTTCACCGTTTGCCAATAAGATTATTGAAGTAGCTTTTCAGCATGATTTAGCTGGAGCTAATTTCACACTTCCCAATAACTGTACATTGTACTTTAATGGTGGTGCATTACTTAATGCTGGTACTATCACAGGAAATAGTACTAAAATAATAAATACCAAACCTATTCAAATATTCAGCTCTACTACTATATTTGCTGGTACATGGGTTAATACAGAATGTAACTATGAATGGTTTGGTGCTAAAGCAAGTGTGAGTTTATCAGATTATACTAACGATTGTGGGGATGCTATAAATGCAGCTAATGAATCTCCATTCAAAATTGTGCCACTTGTAGGGTTTTATTATACTACCAAAACAATCATATATAATAAACCTAAAACAATTGATTTTGGAACGTCTCCGATGGAACACGATGATGACCCTGTAATGCCAATAGCTGCAATTAAACCAGACCATTTCAGACTTTACACTAATCAACAAATAGATTTAGTTGATATAAGGTTTTCTGATGTTTTTCTTTATGGTGGAGTGCTTGACGTGAAAGGTGTAGGTACATACCATAAAGATGTAATTAAAGTTAAAGCTGAAACTGCTAAAATATTACGTGGATGTTGCCATGTAGATATCGTTGGTAGCTATCATGGGAATGCAGCATTAGGTGCTTCTGGTAAGGCTTTTCACTGGGATACATCAGGTAATACTAAATATGGTCATTTAGCTAATTTTACATTAAAAGGAAAAATTAGATTTATCCCATATGGTATTTATCTTGATTCTATGGTTGGTGCATATAGTTCTACTTGGATAGGTGTTAATTATTTTCATGTTCAATGTGATGGGACTAAACAAGCGTATCATGTTGAAAGTGGATTTTCAAGTGAGTTTGTTGGTTATACACAAAATAGAGATGTGTATGCCTATGAAGAACAAGATATGTATCAGGCTGAATTTTGGACACCTAATATTTTAAATACATTTAATTGGGATTTAACTGCACGAGACTTTCAATGGGAAGCAGGTAGTGGTAGATACACAGGTAGTAGGGGTACAATGATTCATTGTAATGGTATGCAATTAGTTGGGGACTCTTTAAGAAGCAATTCCATTTATTATTCAAGTCCACTATTCAAACCTCAACCAGCTTATAGAGTTGACAACCAAAGCAAAGTAAGACTTTTAATGGAGAAGTCAAATAGGCAATACTTTTTATCTGAACTTCATAATGCACTAACAGGATTTGATAAATTTGCTACATTTACAATGAAAGCTCATAATGGTGCGACAATAAACTTTGATAGTCCTACACCTGTGATTGGAAGTGAAGCTGAAACAGTAAATATTACTATTCAAAGGGCTGAGACCATATTAAGGAATTATGCTTATGCTACTGCCTACACGTTTGGAGGAGGTTCAAACCTTGATAAAGATTTTATTGAACTTGCCTTTACTGGTTCATATATCTATAGGGGTACATTTTATATCTCGTTTGATGGTAATGTTCCAAAGCGTTTACAGGTTATCACTTATGATGCTAGTAATGTAGCAACTGTTGTTTCAGATACTTTGGTAAACGGTAAAGATGGATATAACAGCAATATAGTGTTAAAACAAGATATACCTGGATGTAATGCTTTAGCTATCAGATTGATTGGTTGTGCAACATCAGGAGGAACTGTATATATTTCAGATGTAGCATTGGATACAGGAGCAACAAGAGGGATTAATCTTAAATCTACAATAGACGATTACAAATATTCGTGGTCAGGTTTGTTAACTCAGAGTGGGACTTCAATTCCAACAGTTAACGAAATTCTGAACACTACACGCCAAACTGTTACTACAGCGTATGTAAGTGTTGGCAATTATAAACTTATTTGTACAAATAGGTTAACTGTTAATAAAACTGACCCTGTTAGTGAAACTGCTCACGTATATAATGGGACAACTTTTGTAGGTACTGTTAAAATATCCAGAACCAATAGTAATGAATTTCTTATTCAAACATGGGATAGTTCAGGGGTGTTGGCTAACGGTATTCTATCTAATCAACATGTTTCATTTAATGTAGGATGGTAATATGGGACTAACATTTGCATTTGGTAGAGGTGGAACTAGACCACCATCGGTGACTCCTGACATAGAAGCCCCTAGTGCTCCTACAGGATTAACAGCTTCAAGCGTAGCACAAACTACTCTTACTCTTACATGGTCGGCTTCTACCGACAATGTAGGAGTTGTTGGGTATGATGTGTATAATGGAGCGACCTTAGATAAAACTGTTACAGGCTTAACAACTTCTATCACAGGTTTAACAGCTAACACACAATACAACTTTACAGTCAGGGCAAAAGATGCCGCTGGCAATATAAGTGAACCTAGTAATGTGGAAACAGTTACTACTCTTGAGCCTATAGTAGATGACTCAATTTATATTGACCCAACTAATTCTGCAAGTGGTCGTAATGGGACTATTGGTAATCCTTACAATTCATTTGTTGAAAGTGGTATAGTAAGTAATACTACATATAAATTGAAATCTAATACTACACTATCAAGCACTACGCCATTGGATTTAGCTAATACTACAAATGTGTTTATTACATCTTATGAAGAAGGAGATAGACCTATATTTCATTATCAAGGTGGTGGTACATCAGGAGTTAATTATAATAATACTGTTAGTTCTATGTTGGCTAATTTGGATATTATGGGTGATTTAAGTAAATCCATAATGGCTTTAATCCAATCTTATTCTGGTACGAATAATACTATTTATAATTGTAAAGTTCATAATATCCGACAGATAGGCCCAGATGGTATGGGTATTAGAGGAGGTGGAACTAATTGGAAAATCTTAAACTGTGAAGTATATGATTGTGGTGCTGATGGTATGTATTTAGTAGGAAATACAAATCTAGAGGTT
>Ga0265294_10002311_pt1 | contig 25135 bp, 29 predicted proteins | sample MunlanPumphouse3_FD_192504 | JGI IMG/M metagenome (GOLD analysis project Ga0265294, IMG submission 192504) | Groundwater microbial communities from a municipal landfill in Southern Ontario, Canada - Pumphouse #3 | ecosystem: Environmental > Aquatic > Deep subsurface > Groundwater | place... | reverse complement strand
TGTATGTTATTTTGGGCATATTAATAATTATTGGAGTTAAAGTTTTCTTTTTTTAAATTAATATTATTATATGGACAACAAAAAAACAATCAGTTATTTAAACGGTAAGGCGTGGTATAGATTTTTAAAGGTGATTTTTATTTTTATATTTATAGCGGTTATTTTAATTGCCAACGGAATAAATATAAGCGAGGGTATTGGACGAATAGATAAAGATAAAACGTTTATTTATTGTAACGGTGGAGATAAGAGGATTATAACAGCTAAGCAAGCAGGGGTTTATTTTAGTAATTACGAATTTATAAAAGGTTTTGATTATAAAAAATTCTATGGGGACTATTATAATGAATATATTATAAAAGATATTTTAAAGGCTTGTTATGATAAGGTGCCAGAACATAACAATGACGAAGACATTTATTTAATGCAAAGAGTTTATGAGATTGTGGGCTTTAAAGCTAACCCGAAAAAATATGATGATAATTATTTAAAAGAGCAATTTAAAATAATGACAGAGGGCTATAAAAGTAAAGACCAAAAAATAAGTTATTTAGATTACAGCATACATTTATTTGATATTAAGCCAGCCCATACCTATAAAGATTTTGTTTTGTATTTTTTTATAACCAATTTTTCTATTTTATTAATTTTTGAAGTTCTAAGGAGAGTTTTTTATTATATAGTTTTAGGGACAATAAAACCTAAAGAATAAGTCATGTATTTCTTTATAAAAAATATTATTAATAACAATTTAAATTTATGAGCTGGGTCGCAATAATTATTATCGTTGTAATATTTTTAATTTTTAACCGTGCTCAAAATAATTCCGCCGATGCAATAAGAGACTTAATTATTCGAGTTGATGACCTGGAGGATAAAATACAAAACTTAGAGGGTTCTGATGATTTTAACAATTGTGAAGATTAATATGAAGATTGATTAGATGACGATAAAACAAAAAATAAGAGAAAAAAATATGAGCAAAAAATCTTTGAATTTCATAATAAATCGGGTGATTTAAAGACGGACTTTTTAGGAGGGCCATCAGATGCTTTTGAGGTTGTGCGTAATCTAGGGTTTGGAATATTATGATATAAGAAAATTGATATTAATTAATATTGAATATATGAGAACAGTCAAAATTCAAGAAAGAAAAAATGGGGATGCTCTGAGTTGGATTGCCATTGTTTTAGCTTTTGTATTTCCACCTTTCGGATCTTTTGTTTCGTTGTTGTTATCGATTTATTTGATAAGAGCTAAGCAGGGCAGTGAGGCGTTGGCTGTTTCTGGTTTAGTTTTTTCTTTGGGCATAATGTTAATATTTCTTTTTTTATCTTTTTAATTTAGTTTTAAAATAGATTTTATTATCAATAAAAAATTGTCCATATTGACATAACTTTTTACATTCTTTAAAATAAAAAATAATATAATATTTAGGTAACAATACTACCCTAATTATACGAGCTCTGAGTCTCCCCCTTCTTGGTTAGCTGCCAAATTGGACGATTCATTGCTTTCTATTAAGACGTTGAGTTATCAAAAGCTAGGCATTTTTATGCTTAATTTTGATAAACCAACGTCTTTTTTTTATGATTACAATTATATCAATGTATTTAGGGCCATGAAGAAAATTTCTGGAGATTTGCCGTATTTCTAGGCATAGTGATTAGTTTAGAAATTGACTTTCTCTGGAATAGATTATCGCAGACGAGGTCAAAAACGGAATAATTAGCACTAATTATTCCCGGGGAGATAAAATGGGGGTTTTTATAAAACTCCCTACTCCCAATTTATAATTAAAATAAAAATATGAAAAAATATATTGAAAGTGTTGGAGAAGAAAAACTTAAGAATATACTTTTGAAGTATTATGTCAAAAAATTTAACGAAAACAACACCATGGAAAATCAAGAATATAGAAGGTTGTTATTTTTTTCTATTGAGGGTAAAAAAGATACCTACTATTTTGAATTAGAGGGATCTGCTCCCAAGGGTTATGGTGTGTGTTTTCCTGTTGTAGGCGGTTTCACTATTACACTATATGATGCCGAGGGTGTTAATTTTAGAAATATAAACACAAAACAAGGAATAATGTTTTTGCCAAAAGAAAATGAAGATAGAAGAAACTAAAAAATATCTAAATGATAATAATGAACCTTTCTTTGAGTATGCAAATGGTCGTTTAAATTTAAATTGTCCAAAATGCAAAACAGAAGATAGTCTGGTATTAGACTTTAATGAAAATGAATATCGTTGCAATGAAGATGATTGCAAATTTTCAGTTGATATTAATTCTGATTTTTTAAAAGAATTTTATAACGATGATGATTTTGAAATATCAACTTGTAAGGATTTGTTGAATTATGAAGTCCGGCCGGAGTTCTTTATTATTAACCCCTTAATACCGAAGGAGGCTATAACTTCAATAACAGCTGATTCTGGGAAAGGAAAGAGTCTTTTCGCTCTGATCTTGGCGTATTGTATGGCTTCGGGAACGCCCTTGTTTGATAAATATGAGGTTGAAAAAAGTAATGTGTTAATAATAGATCAAGAAATGAATAAGAATGAAATTGTTAGTAGATTTAAAAAAGTAATAAAAGATGAAGTTCCTATTGACTATATTATTGATCAAAAGTTTCTAATAACAGATGAAGTCAAACTTCTAGCATTAAAGAATAAAATAATAGAGAAAAAATACAACGTTGTTATTTTGGACACTTTTACTGAAATTCATAATGCTGAAGAAAACGATTCCGGAGCAATGAAAATGGTTAATAAAAATATGCTTCAACTAATAAGAGAAACTGGGATTACGATTATATACCTACATCATCATCGAAAACTTCAAAAAGGTGAGAGGTTGAGCCAGTCTAGCAGTAGAGGTTCTAGTGAAATTATAGCAAAAGTTTCCTCTCACCTTCTTTTGGATAGTAAAAACTACAGAGATGAGTTTAATAATAAAATTTTAGAAATTGTTATAAGTCAAGAAAAAGCAAGAAGTTCTTTCAGACTAGAAAATAAAATATCTTTAAAGGTTATTAATGATGAAATTGAGAATAAAATAAAATGGGAATATTTGGGTGAGTTAGAAGAAAAAGGTAAAAAAATAGAAGAGGCTAAAATTGCTATTATTAATATTCTGCAAAACAGGCCAGGGGTCTTAGTGAGAGATTTAGAGGAGGAGTTAAGTGTTGGAAGTAATAATATCAGAATAGCGCTTAAAGAGTTGGTTTCTGAAAGCAAGGTTGATTCATCTAAACAGGGCAAGGCTAATTATTATTTTTTAGTATCTTAACCTTTTCTTGTTAATTACTATATATAGAATAATAAGTTAACAAGAAAGATTATTTTTGGTTCCTGAGGAACCAAAATAAGTATTACTATTCTGGCCTTAAAAACAAAAATTTTAATATTGGATATATAAATTAAGGTTTTTGCTTATTAAAATAAATTTAACAAGGAATTGGTAAGTAATAAGAATATGAGCAATGAAAAAAACAAAATAATAGACAAACATATTGTTTTTGCGGAAAAGTATTTGTATCACAAAAGAAATGCTACCTTGGCTTATAAGGCCGTTTATGGTTATGATTTAAATGATAATACCGCAGCTGTTAATGCTAGCAAGTTGCTAAGAACGGCTAAGATTCAGCAGTATTTAAGAGAGAAATTCGGAATTTTCGAATTAGATTCTAATTACGTTCTTAAAAACTTGAAAGAATTAGCAGAAAATGGAAAATCTGAGAATATAAAACTTCAAGCTCTTGTTACTATCGGGAAGTATATAGGAATGTTTAAAGATGAACAAAACGGTAACCCCGAGTCTTTGCAAGAGGCCAGAAGTTCTTATATTAATTATTATGTTAAAAATATAATGTTTGCTCCATATTATTCAAAAAAAGATAAATTGAGTTAATATTTTTGAATTTTTGTAAACAAAATGTTAGGATTAGTATGTCCCAAGCTTAATAAAGCTTGTTCCATATTGCTCCTTAAAAACTAAATGAGTAAGGTATTAATTGATGATAATTTAATAACTCCAGATGAGTTGGCTTCTATATTAAGAATGTCAAAATCTTCTATTTATCGAATAATAGAAAGAAGAGAGATTCCTTTTTATAAAATAAGTGGAAGTTTGCGTTTTAAAAAGTCTGATGTGGAAAATTATATAAATAATTCTTTGATTAATGCTATTACTAAATAAGAATATGAGTATTTACAAAAATAAAAATAAATATTGGATAAGTATTTATTATGAAAGAAGGAGAATAAGAAGACCAAGCCCAGAGAATACTTATGCCGGAGCCAAGGCCTATGAGGCTCTTGTAAGACAAAAATTAGCCCGAGGAGAGCCTATTGTAGAGGTTAAGCATGAAAAGAAAGGGGCCATAAACTTTAATGAATTTTCCAAGCAATGGTTTAATGTTTATGTTAAAAGTAATAACAAAAAATCAGAGATTATTCAGAAAGAAAGCATTCTAAGAAATCATTTAAAGCCTTTTTTGGGGAGAAAAGAATTAGGCCAAATAAATAGTTTAGATATTGAAAAATATAAGTCAGATAAAATAAAAGATGGTTTAAAAAATAAGACTATTAATAATCAGCTAACAGTTTTGGCTAAATGCTTGAAAGTAGCGGAAGAATGGGGATTATTAGAGAGGACTCCTAAGATAAAAAAGCTTAAAGTTCAGCCTCAAAAGTTTGATTTTTTGACCGAAGAAGAGTGTAAGTTGTTATTAGATAATTCTGATGGTGTATTTAAAGAAATGGTTTTTTTTGCAATTAAAACGGGTCTTCGTTTTGGGGAGTTAATAGCTATAGACTGGAATGATGTTAATTTAAGTGAACAATTATTAATAGTTAGAAGGTCAATTGTATTAGGAGAAATGGGGAGTACTAAGAGTAATAAAATTAGATATATCCCTTTAACTGATGAAGTTTGCCAGATGTTAATTCAAAGAGTTAAAAAGTCCGGTTATGTTTTTTCTGATAATTTTGGCAAACCCTTAAAGCAACATCGTTGTTGTGATAATCTTTATTCTCTTTGTAGGAGAATTGGATTAAGAAAGATCGGCTGGCATACTTTTAGGCACACCTTCGCCTCCCATTTAATACAAAATGGAGTTTCTATTAAGGCAGTTCAAGAGTTATTGGGTCATTCTGATATAGTTACAACTATGAGATACTCTCATTTAGGACCATCTGCGTTAAGAGGGGCGGTTAAAACCTTAGAGACTAAAAAAGCTCTTCAAATAAATTTTGGACATAATATAGACATAATTCTTAAAGAGACCCCAGAAAAAGTTAAATCTAATAAGGTATAAAAATCATAAAACCCCCATAAATAAAACAAAAAACAGACTTTTGTCTGTTCTTCTAAACTGTGGACCTTAAGGGACTCGAACCCTTGACCCCCTGCTTGCAAAGCAGGTGCTCTAGCCAACTGAGCTAAAGGCCCATTTTGTTGATAATAATTATAATTATCAACTAGCTTATAATAAACAATAATTTATATCAAGTCAATACTTGTTATTTTAAACTCTGCCCCTAGTTAATGGTGATAACATAAAATTAAAAAAACCATCAACCATTCCCGTGGTCATTAGTAATCCAATAAAAATAATTATTAGTCCGACAAGTTTATAACCCATTCTAGAGCCACCCTCTGCCCCTAAATGTTTTTCAAACCAATTAATTCTACCAAAATTTTTTAGAAGCCATTCAGTGTACATAACAATTAATGTTCCTATTACGATAAATATTAGACCACCTATTATTTTCATATTTTTTAATAGTTAATAATTTATAATTAATTTTATTGTATATAATTTAAAGGATTTTGTTTAGAGCCATTAGAAATAACTTCAAAATGAATATGTGGGCCAGTTGACCAACCAGTTGATCCCATATCAGCCACTATATCTCCTCTGTTAACCTCATCTCCGGCTTTAACGTGTAGCTTGGAGGCATGAGCGTATAAAGTCTTTAAGCCACCACCATGGTTAATAACGACGTTATAGCCATAACCAGTGTTCCAGCCAGATCTTTCTACCGTACCGCTTTCAGCCGCATACAATGGTGTCCCCGTTTTATTGGCTATATCTAGACCATTGTGTTTCCAAGAATAATATTGGGTTATTCGATGTCCAACGGTTGGCCACAATAATTTTCCTCCACTATAATTTGTGCTAGGTGTAGTTGGTACTGATTGAGCAATTGAAGTTCCGGTGTAAGTAGGTCTGCTTGCTGGAGTTGAAATTATTATTTTTCGACCACCAGGAACAAATATTTTTTGATTTAATTTTAAAACTTCTTCTGAATCAAGATTGTTGGCAATTATAATTGAGTCAGATGAAACACTATATTTTTTGGAAATACTACTGATTGTCTCGTTTTTAGCAATAACATGCATTAAACCAGTTTGAGGTAGTATTTTAAGGGTGTTACCTGGTCTAATCAGTGACCTGGAGGTTAGGTTATTTTCCCATAGTATTGTTTCAACGCTTATGCCAAAATCTTGAGCAATACTACTAATAGTGTCGCCGCTTTGGACCGTATATTCTGTTATTTCTTTTCTAGCATCTCTGGCTTTTGGGGTTTGGGCTATAGCTGGCCTATTTAAAGAGTCGCCGGATAAAATATTATTTTCTTCGTTCTGTGATCCTAATAAAACTTGTTGAGAATTTTTTATTAAATCTCTTTGTTCTATATAATTAGATTGAACAATTATTGAGGGTCTTTCTTCGTATCCGCTTTCAATTATTAATTCCTCTGGCTCTGCCACAGAGAAGTCACTGACGATTGTTTGAGCTAAGGCTGTTTTATAAACTCTTTTTTCAAAAGGTAGTCGATTATTAGACAGACTGTTAAAGGTTAAAATAATTCCAATTATTATTAAAATAAATATAGGGTAGTTTTTCTTGAAAATGTAAAGATGGGAATTATTTTTTTTATTTATTTCTTTTATTTTTTTATAAATTAATATATACTTATAATATATATTAATTATTATTTTAAAGAAAAAAAAGCTCAGAATTGCCTTCAGAGGTTTATAGATAAAATAATTTAAGATAAAAACTACTATTTTCTTTATTAAAAATAAGGTTTTTATCAATAATATCAGTATTTCTGCTAAAAATTTTTTGACTCTAATTTTAATCATAAATTACTATAAAATGTTATCATTTTGCTAGTTTTTAGTCAATTTATTATGAAAAAACCAATTGTTTTGATTATCATGGATGGTTACGGAATAAATAAGAATAAAAAAGGCAATGCTGTTACGCTGGCACGTAAACCAAATTTAAATACTTATTTTAAAAAATTTCCCAACACAACTTTAAGTGCTAGTGGAGAATCAGTTGGCTTGTTAAAGGGTCAGATGGGAAATTCTGAAGTGGGCCATTTAAATATTGGTGCTGGAAGAATTGTTTATCAAAATTCTTTAAGAATTTCTAGCTCTATTAAAGATGGTAGTTTTTTTACTAACAAAGAATTTTTAGAATTGATTAAATATTGCAAAACAAATAAAAAACCACTCCACCTTCTTGGCTTGATTTCTGATGGTGGTGTTCATAGTTTGAATCATCATTTGTATTCCTTGCTATCTTTGGCAAAAAAAAATAAGATAAAAAATGTCTATATTCATTGTGTGTTAGACGGTCGCGATGTACCACCCAGAAGCGCTCTTAAATATTTAGATGAACTTGATAAAAAAATTAAAGAAATAGGTGTTGGAAAAATAGCCACTATCATGGGAAGATATTATGCAATGGACAGAGATTCTGTTTGGTCAAGAACCAAAAAAGCTTATGAGTCCATGGTTATTTCCAGAGGCAATAAAACTAAAAGCTTTAAAGAGGCTATAAAATTATCTTATCAAAATAATGTTTCTGATGAATTTTTTAAACCAACTATAATTTTAGAAAAAAATAAACCGGTGGCTTCAATTGAAAAGGAAGATGCTCTTATCTTTTTTAATTTTAGAGGCGACAGAGCTAGACAAATCTGCCGAGCACTTACTTTTAATAATAAAAGTTTTGGTGGTTTTAAAAGAGAAAAGACTGTTTTTCCTTTGAAGATGGTCTCTTTGACCGAATATGATAAAAAATTTAAAATGATAAAAGTAGCTTATAAGTCAATTAGAATGAAAGATGTTTTTGGTGATTTTATAAGCAAAAAAGATTTTAAACAACTAAGAATAGCCGAGACGACTAAATATGCTCATGTAACTTTTTTCTTTAATGGTGGAATTGAGAGGCCTTATAAAAATGAAGATAGAATACTTATACCGTCTCCTCTGGTTGATACTTTTGATTTAAAACCAGAAATGAGTGCTGCCGGAATAACTTTAAGGGTTATAAAAGAAATAAGAAAAGAAAAATATGATTTTATAATAATGAACTATGCAAACGGTGACATGGTTGGTCATTCCGCTAATTTAAAACCAACTATAAAAGCGATAGAGGTAGTAGATAAGTGTGTTGGTGAGGTAGTAAGTGAAGTGCTAAAAAAGAAAGGAGTTATTTTTATTACGGCCGATCATGGCAACGCTGAACAGTTAATAGACTATAAAACAAGAAAACCAATGACAGCCCATACTACAAATTTAGTTCCATTTATCGTTATCGGTTTAGATGAAAATATTAAATTAAAAAAGGGTATTTTAGGAGACATTATTCCAACAATTTTAGATGTTGCAAATATAAAAAAACCAAATAGCATGACTGGAAATTCTTTGATTATTAAAAAATAATTTATATGCAAAAAATAATAAATTTAGATCAGGCCGTAATTAATGCTTTAGAATTTTTATCTAAAGAAAAATTGCCAAAATTAAATTTAAAAAACTTTTCTTTTCCTTTGGTGGTTGGCAGTGGTAATGCTTATAATACAGCTCAAATTATTTTTTCTAAACAAAAGGCCATTATTGCCGACGAAAGTAATTTTAGAGAAATAATTTCACGTTATAAGGATTTAATTAATAAAAAAATAATTAAGGAAGCTGTTATTATTTCAGCTTCTGGTGAAAAAGATTCTGTTTGGGAAATAGAGCTGGCTAAAAAAAATAAATTAAAAACTATTTTACTTACTTGCTCTCCTGATTCTACGGCAGCTAGATTAGCTGATAAAGTTCTAGTTTATCCTAAAATTGCCGAACCTTATACTTATAATGTTTCTACTTATTTGGGTATGATTTTATCTTTTACTGGAGAAAATCCAAATAATATTTTAAATTTTATAAAAAAAATAAAATTGGCAAAAAAAATTTCTGATTTTAAATCTTATTCTTTTGTTTTACCTGATGAGTTTTTAAATATTTGTCCAATGTTAGATATTAAAAAGAGCGAACTTTTTGGCCCACTAGTTTCACTTCGAGCTTTTAGTTTTGGTCATGCTCGTCATGCTAAGTTTGTTATTCGAGACAAAAATGAATTGGTGATGACTCTGGGCGCTGATAAAAATAAATATTTTGGCGTGTCAACTAGCAGGGATCAGCTTAGTTTGCCTTCAAAATATAATTTTGCTTTAATATTGTGCTTAACTTATTATTTAATTGGAAAAATTCAAGAAAGTAAGCCAGCTTATTTTAAAAAGCATATAAAAAATTATTGTCATGATTATGGTCCGAAAGCTTATGGTAAAAAAGATAAATTTGAAATAATTGTTAAGTAAATAAAATTAAAATTAAATAAAAAAATATGTCAGGACATTCCAAGTGGGCAACAACCAAAAGAGCTAAAGCTGTTGTTGATGCTAAAAGAGGTGCGATTTTTACAAAATTGGCCAATATTATAACCATCGCTGCTAAGAAGGGTGGTGATATAGACGCTAATCCTAGCTTAAGAGCAGCGGTTGACAAGGCCAAGACAGTTAATATGCCTAAAGACAATATTGAAAGGGCTATTAAAAAAGGAACTGGAGAGTTAGCTGGAGATGTTGTTGAGGAATTATACTATGAAGCTGTTTTACCAAACAATGTTCAGGTGGTTATAAAATGTTTGACTGATAATAAAAATCGTAGTGCAGCTACAATTCGTCATGCTTTATCAAAGGCTGGTGGATCTTTGGGCTCTGTAATGTGGAATTTTGAACAAAAGGGTGTTGTTGTAATCACCAAAGAAGAGTTGAAAAATAAAAACATAAATTTAGAAGAACTGGAGTTAGAATTAATAGAAGTTGATATTGATGATTTTAAATCAGAAGATGACGTTGTTGTTGTTTTGGCTAAAATAGAAAATTTACAAAAAGTTAGAAAGCACTTAGAAGATAAAAATCTAATTATTGACTCGGCTGAAATAGAATATATTGCTAAGGAAAAAAATAACTTAGAGGAAGAATCTTTGGAAAAAATTAGAAATTTTTTAGAAGAACTGGACGATTTGGAGGATGTAAGTGATTATTATTTAAATGTTGAGGTTTAATAAAAAAGTTATCCACAGCCTTTCCACATAAATTTCAAAAAAATTCAAGAGCATAATAACAAGCCCCTTTATTTAAAGGGGTTTTGTTTATGTTTGCCCCATTTAGTATTTTTTGCTATAATCATTTTTACAAGATATAGTGGTTATAAATAATTTTACTACACTATATATTGTGTTTAACCAAAATAAATGAAATGTCCTGTTTGTCACTTTGAAGATACAAAAGTAGTTGATTCTAGAATGTCTGGCGACGGTTTTTTGATAAGGAGAAGACGAGAATGTTTAAAATGTGGTTTTAGATTCTCAACTCATGAGGAAATGGAGATTTTAGACCTAACAGTAATTAAAAAAGATGACCGCAAGGAGTCTTATGATCGTGAAAAGATAGTAATTGGCCTAAGAAAGGCTTTAGAAAAGAGAAATTGTGATGAAGAAAAGTTTAAAAAATTGGTTTATTGTATTGAAAGGGATTTGCAGGTTTTAAATAGAGATGAAGTTAGCTCCGTAGAAATAGGTGAAATAGTTATGAAAAATTTAAAAAAAATAGATAAAGTTGCCTATGTTCGATATGCTTCTGTTTATCAATCTTTTGAAGGTTTAGAAGAATTTAGCGAAGAATTGGAAAAATTGTTAAAAAATAAAAAAAATAAATAAAATTTAACATAGCCTGTTTTAAAAAATCTTATTCTGCTTTAAAATTTTTTAAAATAGTTTATAAAATTACATGCCGAATCAAAATGTAAGCCAAATTCGCAAAAGATCAGGTGAAATTTCTGATTTTCAGCAGGAAAAAATTACCGAAGCTGTTTTAAAGGCGATGAAGTCTGCCGGCGAGGATAATTTATCTTTGGCCGAAGAAATAAGTTCCAAGGTTGTTTCTAAAATTACTAAAAAATTTCATCACAACACCATTCCGGCCGTAGAAGAAGTACAGGACGTGGTTGAAGAAACTTTAATTGAAGAAAAACTTATTAGAACAGCCAAGGCTTACATTCTTTACAGAGACCAAAGAAGGCAAGTTAGAGAAATTAAAGATAATACAGAAGAAAAGTTAATGGAAGATTATTTGGGAAGATCAGACTGGAGATTAAAAGAAAATAGCAACATGAGTTTTTCCGTGCAAGGTTTAAATAATTATATTGCCTCATCTATCTCTGCTAAGTACTGGTTAAATAAACTTTATCCAGAGGCAATTAGAAAAGCTCACGTTGACGCTGATTTTCATATTCATGACTTAGGATTGCTCGCTCCTTATTGTTGTGGCTGGGATTTAAAGGATTTATTATTAAAGGGTTTCGGTGGTGTTTCTACTAAAATTCAAAGTAAGCCCCCAAAACATTTTAGAAGCGCTTTGGGTCAAATTGTTAATTTTTTCTACACCATGCAAGGAGAAGCAGCCGGCGCTCAAGCTTTTGCCAATTTTGATACTTATTTAGCTCCGTTTATTAGATATGATGATCTTTCATATAAAGAAGTAAAACAAGCTTTGCAAGAATTTGTTTTTAACGTTAATGTTCCAACTCGTGTTGGATTTCAAACTCCATTCACTAACGTAACTCTTGATGTTACCCCTTCCAATCTTTTGGGAAAGGAAAATATTATTATTGGCGGAAGGTTAATGGACGAGACTTATGCTGACTTTCAAACAGAGATGGATTTGTTTAATAAAGCTTTTGCTGAAATTATGATTGAAGGTGACGCTTCTGGAAGAGTTTTTGCCTTTCCAATTCCGACCTATAACGTTGATAAAGAATTTGATTGGAACAGAGAATCCTTGAAACCAATGTGGGAAATGACTTCAAAATATGGCATTCCTTATTTTTCTAATTTTGTTAACTCTGACATGAATCGAGACGATGCTCGTAGTATGTGTTGTCGTTTGAGATTGGATAATCGTGAATTAAGAAAAAGAGGTGGTGGTCTTTTTGGAGCTAATCCTTTAACCGGAAGTTTGGGTGTTGTTACTATTAATTTAGCTAGATTAGGCTATTTGGCTAAAGATGAAAAAGACTTTAAAGATAGACTAAAGAAATTAATGGATTTGGCCAAAGATAGTTTAGTTATTAAGAGAAAAGTTATTGAAAAATTTACTGAAGATGGTCTTTATCCTTATTCTAAATTTTATTTAGCGGAGATTAATGAAAGATTTGGCTCTTATTGGAAAAATCATTTTAATACAATTGGTCTCAATGGAATGAATGAGGCTGTTTCTAATCTTTTAAAATCAGACTTAACTAGCGTGAAAGGTCACAAATTTGCTCTTGAAGTGATGGATTTCATGAGGGAAATTATTATGGGCTATCAAGAAGAGTCAGGTGATTTATATAATTTGGAGGCAACACCAGCAGAAGGAGCTACTTATCGTTTTGCTAAAAAAGATAAAGAACTTTATCCTGATATTATTTGTGCTAACAACGAGGCAGTTAATAAAGACGGAGCAGATCCTTATTATACAAACTCCACACATTTGCCAGTTGGATTCACTGATGATATTTTTACGGCCCTTGATTTACAAGATGAATTACAAACAAAGTATACTGGCGGAACTGTTTTACATGGATTTTTAGGAGAAAGAATTAATGATATTGAATTAACAAAGAAATTAGTTAAGACAATCGTTGAGAATTATAAGTTACCATATTTTACAATAACTCCTACATTTTCAGTTTGTCCAATTCATGGTTATTTACCTGGCGAACATAAATATTGTCCTAAATGTGACGAAGAAAGAAGTCAAGGCGTTTTTGTCCATAATCAAAGTGTGAGTGATGGAGATGTTCATTCTGATAACTGCCAGTGTTAAATTATTAATTATTAATTATAGAGTAGTATTATGAAAAATCTTAATACTGCCAATACAAAGAATATGAGTCCAATCGAAACAAGTAAAAGAACCGAATGCATTGTTTACAGTAGGGTGGTTGGTTGGTTAACCCCAACAGTTAACTACAACAAAGGCAAATTTGCTGAATATTGTGATCGAAGAACTTATAAAGTAAATTCAGAAAAAGTAAGTGGTCTTAAAAATTAATTTTGTTGGAAATGATTATTGGTGGTCTAGAAAAGCTTAGTTTGATTGATTTTCCTGGTTATTTATCAGCTATTATTTTTACCAAATCTTGTAATTTTCGTTGCCACTTTTGTTATAACCCCATGCTCGTTTTCGCCGAAGGCGAGAGCGAATTAAAGAATATAGATGAAGGTCCTTCTCTGATCCCGGAGGAAGACTTTTTTCTTTTTTTAGAAGAAAGGGCTGGGAAATTAGAAGGTTTGGTTATTTCTGGTGGTGAGCCAACCTTACAGGCAGATTTAAAAGATTTTATAATTAAGGTTAAGAAAATTGGTTATAAGATAAAACTAGATACTAATGGTACGAACCCTGAAAAAGTGGCTGACTTAATTAAAAATGGATTATTGGATTATGTGGCCATGGATTTAAAGGCCCCATTTGATAAGTATGAAAAAGTTATTGGCGTTAAAACCGATATTGAAAAAATAAAAAAAAGTGTTGATTTGTTAATAAAAGGAAATATTCCTTATGAATTTAGAAGCACTTTGGTCCCTGGCTTAGTTGATGAATCTGAAATTTTGGAAATGTCTAAAAACATTAGCGGTGCCAAGCTTTGGTATTTACAGAAGTTTAAGTCAGATGTTGACTTAGTAAATAAAGATTTTAAAAACAAATATTCTTTTACAGATATAGAAATGAAAAATTTTTCTGAAATTGGCTCAACTTTTGTAGAAAAATGTATCTATCGAGAATAAAAATAAATAAACAAAAAGCATCTAATTAAATAGGTGTTTTTTTGTTTGATTTTCAAGACCTGTTTTGCTATACTCTTACTAGAGATATTATTTTTAAAATAGGCCTATTTTTGTTATTTGCCTATTTATTATTAATTGTAAAAAGAAATGGAAAACAAGGATTATAAAGAAAAAACAATGAATGATCTTTTTGTGGAAGAGGGGCCCAGGAATGAGAATAATGAAGAAAAAAAAATGACTGAATTGTTGGAAAAAAATTTAGAATTAAGCAATGAAATCTTAGAGATAAGTAAATATATAAAAAAATATATTGTCTTTCAAAGAATAATGATTTTTGTAAAGATTTTTTTGATATTAATCCCGATTTTATTTGCTCTTGTTTATTTGCCGCCTCTTTTGAGCAGAGTTGTGGAGCCATTTAAATCTGTTTTAAACATCTATACTGGGGTCGAGAGTGGTAATTTGGATTTTTTGCAAGACTTAAATAAATAATTTTCTTATAAATATATGTCTAACAGTGAAGTGATTTTCTTTGGTCAAACAAACTTTAGAAATGAAATGAGAAAGTTTGGTATTAAAACTGACGATCGTCGTCGGCACATGTATTTGATTGGAAAAACTGGTATGGGAAAATCAACTGTTCTAGAAAACATGATTGTTAATGATATTAGAAACGGTAAAGGTGTGGCAGTAATAGATCCTCACGGTGATTTAGCGGAAAAAATAATTAAATATATTCCTGAAGAAAGAATTGATGATGTTGTCTATTTTAACCCAGCCGACATGGATTATCCAATAGCTTTTAATTTAGTAGAACAAGTTGAGCCTCATTTAAGGCATTTGGTTGCTTCTGGTTTAATTGGTGTTTTTAAGAAATTATGGGCTGATTCTTGGGGTCCTCGTTTGGAATATATATTAAGAAACGCAATTTTAGCTATTTTGGATTATCCTGGGTCAACTCTTTTGGGGGTTGTCAGAATGTTGTCTGACAAAGCTTATAGAAAAAAAGTTGTGGCTAAAATTGAAGATCCAGTCGTTAAGTCTTTTTGGGAAAAAGAATTTGCTGGTTACGCTGACAAATTTGCCTCAGAAGCCGTTTCACCTATTCAGAATAAAGTCGGACAATTTTTATCCAGTTCTTTCATGAGAAATATAGTTGGACAAGTTAAGTCTTCGGTTGATATGAGAAAAATAATGGATGAGGGTAAAATATTGATAATGAACATGAGCAAAGGCAGAATTGGAGAGGATAATTCTGCTCTTTTAGGCGCCATGATGATTACTAAAATTCAATTGGCTGCCATGAGTAGGGTTGATATTGATGAAGGTGATAGAAAAGATTTTTATTTATATATTGACGAGTTTCAAAACTTTTCTACAGAAAGTTTTGCCAATATCTTGTCAGAAGCTAGAAAATATCGATTAAACTTAATAATGGCTCATCAATATATAGAGCAGTTAGACGAAAGAGTTAAGCCAGCTGTTTTTGGGAATGTAGGAACTATTGTTGTTTTCAGGGTGGGGGCCGCTGATGCTGAGGAATTAGTTAAAGAGTTTACTCCAGTCTTTACTGAAGAAGACATTGTTAATTTGCCAAAATATGAAATGTATTTAAAATTAATGATTGACGGCGTAGCCTCTGATCCATTTTCAGCTAAGGGCTTACCGCCACTTTTGGAGGAGGAAAAAACTAACAACGTAGAAAAGGTTATTATTAGTTCAAGAGAGAAATATGCCACCGAAAGAAAAGCAGTTGAAGAAAAAATTATGCGCTGGCACATGGAAGATGAAGATGATATTCAGGGCAATGGAAAAAATGACAAAGAAAACAAGAATGAAAACTTGAACAACAGCTGGAGAGAAGATAAAAACTTTAAAAATAAAAAATCTGAAGATAAAAAAGATACTTTTCAAGCTCATTGTTCGGCTTGCGCTAAAGATATAGAACTTTATTTTAAGCCCGATGGTATTCGTCCTGTTTATTGTAAAGATTGTTTACTTAAAATTAAAAATAATAAAGAAAAAAAAACCAATAACCCTCCTCAAGTCAAAAAGACGCTTAATTATTCAAATAAAACAGAGCTTAAAGAAAAAAAAATAATTAAATCAGAGCCAATTATTAAAGATTTTAGTATTGCTGAAATAAGCTTGGAGGCCTTGCGAGAAGTAAGTCCAGTAAATTTTAAGGGTAAAGAGATAAAGAATAAACAGCAAGATTTGTCTCAATCTGTTGATGAATCTAGTGTTTCTGAGATTGATTTAGAAGAGGGAAAAGACGTTTCCTTTGATAATTAGTTTTTGTATGAATTATTTAAAAGTAGCTAAGGCCACAGAACTTTTTGGTCGAGATAGAAAAATTTATAGATTTTTAGAGATTTTACCAGGGGCTTTGTCTTTGGGGAGTTTGTTAATTTTAGTTGTTTTTTCTTTTATTAAGCCTGTTTGGGTGGCTTATTTTTTAATTGCTTTTAATGTTTATTGGCTTTTGCAGGTTGTTTTTTTGGGAGTTTATTTGATTGCTTCTTACAATAAGTTAAAAAAAAATAAAAAGATAGATTGGCAAGAAAAATGTAAAAATATCGATCAAGAAATTGATTTTTTGCCAGAAGGATCTTTGGCAAAAAAAGGATTGAGAGTTGAAGACCTTATTCATTTGATAGTTTTGCCAACTTACAATGAAGATTTAGAAATTATTAGAACTTGTTTTTTGGGTTTAATTAATAATAATTATCCAACAAAAAAAATGATTGTAGCTTTGGCCATTGAAGAGAGGGCTGGGCAAGAAGCTTTAGAGAGAGCAAAAATTATTGAAGAAGAGTTTTCTGATAGGTTTAGAAATTTTTCTGTTTTTATACATCCAGATAATATAGCTGGTGAATTAAAAGGTAAGGGGGCTAATCAGGCTTATGCTGGTAAAATGATTAAAAAGGAAGTTATTGATAAGGAGGGTCTTGACTATGAAAAGATAGTTGTTAGCGTTTTTGACATTGATACAATTGCTTCTCCTGGTTATTTCCATTGTTTGAGTTATAAGTTTTTAACTGTCGAAAAACCATATAATGCTAGCTATCAGCCAGTGCCAGTTTATCATAATAATATTTGGCAGACACCATTTTTTGCTAGAGTTTCTTCGGCTTCTAATACTTTTTGGCAAATGATGCAGCAAATTAGGCCCGAAAAACTAGCAACTTATTCTTCTCATTCTATGACTTTTAAAGCTTTGGTTGATATTGATTTTTGGGCGCCAAATATGGTTAGTGAGGATTCTAGAATTTTCTGGCATTGTTTTTTGCACTATGATGGTGATTATCGAGTAGAGCCTTTGTATTTTCCAGTTTCAATGGATGCTACTTGTGATAAAAATTTTTGGCAAACAGTTAAAAGTTTGTATAAACAACAAAGAAGGTGGGCCTGGGGAAGTGAAAACGTGCCTTATTTGATTTTTAATGTTATTAAAAAGTGGTCTCAGCTTAAAAAGGGAGAAACTTTAAGGCATATTTGGATACAAATTTATGGTTTTCATTCTTGGGCAACTAGTGCTTTAATTTTGGGAGTAGTTGGTTGGCTCCCTATTCTTTTAGGAGGTAGTAAATTCAATGGTAACGTTGTTTTTCTGAATTTACCAGCAACTACTCAACAGTTGATGACATTAGCTATGAGTGGTTTAGTTTTAACTTCTATTTTATCATCAATAATGCTACCCAAAAGACCAAAAAATTTTGGTTTTTTAAATAATTTAAAATTAGTTGTCGAATGGATATTTGTTCCTTTTTCTGTTATTATCTTTGGGGCGATTCCTTGTCTTGATGCTCAAATTAGATTAATGTTTGGTAAATATATGGGCTTTTGGGTAACACCTAAAAATCGTTAGAATTTTTAATTTATGTCTAAAAAATACAATCTTAGTCCAACTGATAGACTTAATTATGTCCACAAGGGTAAAGTTGACCCAGGAAGTAAATTTAGTTTTGTCAAAAAATTTTTTTCAACTTTTTTTCTTTTGTTTATTTTGGTTTTAATTTTAATTCCTTATTATAATCGTTTAAGTAGAAAAAAAATAATAGAAGATGAAATTAAAAAAGAGAAAGAAAATATTAGTCTTTATGAAAAGGACAATGAAGAATTGCAAGGATTGATTTCGTATTTAAGTTCTGATCAAGCAGCGGAAGAAAATGCTCGTGTTAATTTTGGTTTACAAAAGGAAGGAGAAACAGTCGTTGTTGTTAAAATTCCATCTAAGAGCGAAACCGAAGAATCAAACGTTGGAAATGAAAATGAGACAAGGACTTCTTGTTTTCGAAAATGGTATAATTATTTTTTTAAAAAATAGAAGCCTTCTTAGCTCAGCTGGTTAGAGTAGTGGTATCGTAAACCATTGACGCCAGTTCAAATCTGGCAGAAGGCTCGTAATTAATTAATATTTTTATGATTATTAGGTTTAAAAGATTTTTTTTATTTTTATTCTTGGCTGTTTTTTTTATTCCATCTTTACTTATGGCTGAAGAATTAAATATTGATCCTGTTTTTGATGATCAGCAGGTTTTTCAATCAGATGAAAATAGTTTTGTTGAAATTAAATTAAGTGAAGAAAAGATTGATGCGATAAATATAGATAAAGAACAATTTAATATTTATTTAGATCGAGAAACAATCTTGAAGGGCTATACAGTCAGTGCTTTTGACGATTATATAAAACTTTCTTTGGTTCCTGGGATTTTAGATAATGATACTGATGTTTTGCTTGAGGAGATCTTGGACAGTGAAATGTCCTTTCCTTGGAGTTTAAAAAAAATAAGTTCTGTTGTTCAATTTGAGTTTGTTAATAAAACAGCTTATGATAATCATAAACCTTTTTATATTCAGCTTAATTATGATGAAAATGATCAAAATTATAAGCAAGTATTTTTTTATGATAAGGGGCAAAATTTATGGAGACCTCTTCCCACTAAAGATTATCCAGAAGAAAAATTTGTTAGGTCTTTAATCCATTTGCCTTATGCTCGGTTAGCGGTTTTTTCTTATCCAGGCATTGAAATTTCTGGTAAAGCTAGTTGGTATAAGTTTAAGGGTGGTGATTTTACGGCCTCAACCGTTTACCCTAAAGGATCTCTTCTTAGAGTTTATAACAAAGAAAACAATAAATACGTTGATGTTGTTGTTAATGATTTTGGGCCAGAAAGAGACAAATTTCCAGATAGAGTTTTAGACTTAGATTATGAAGCTTTTAAAAAAATAGCCGGAAGTGGAGCTGGAGTTATTGATGTTTTTATTGAGCCTCTTAATGTGCCTAGGGATAATTTTGGTAGAATTTTGGGTGTTGGTTTGGGTGTTAATAATCAACCAGGGATAAATTCTGTTTCAGCTGTTTTGATCGACGAAGAAAAAGGGCGGGTTGTTTTTGAAAAAAATGCCGATCAAATAATGCCAGTAGCTAGTTTAAGCAAGCTTTTGTCAACTTTAACTTTTTTTTCGATTGATAATAATATTAATAGATTGGAAGAAATAGTTAAGTATAGCTTGCAGGACGAAGAATATAATCATCAGTATTTTAATAAGTGGCAAGTAGCCAGAATAAATTTAAGCGGAGGAGACGAATTGTCAATTAAAGATGCTGTTTATTCATCTTTAGTTAGATCAGCTAACAATATGGTTGAAACATTGGTTAGGGTTAGTGGTTTGAGTCGAGATGATTTTATTAAGAAAATGAATAGTATTGTTAAAGAGCTAGACTTGAGTTCATCAAAATTTTTTGAACCAACTGGTTTAGATAAAAAAAATGTTAGTACCGCGCGTGAGTTTGCTTTAATAGCTCAAATGGCTTTAGATAATAAAGTAATCGCTGAAGCTAGCACAACAAAAAGTTATAGATTTTTTACTAGAAATGACAACAGTTTAAAATTACGTTATAATAGTAGTGATTTAGTTTTAAATAACAATTATTCAGGCTTTAAAATTATTGGATCTAAAACGGGCTATATAGATGACTCTTCTGGTTATTGTTTGGTTACTAGAATTGATGTTGCCGGTAAAAAATACACAGCTGTAATTTTAAATTCTTTATCACGTGAGCAAAGTTTTAAAGAGATGTTGGATCTTCTAAATTTTGCTGTTTTTGATTCTAAAAAATAATTTATGATTAAATTAATAGACGTAAATAAAATTTATAAAAACAAAATTAAAGTTTTGGATAGTATAAATTTATCAATTAAAGCTGGTGAGTTTGTTTCTTTGGTTGGTCAATCAGGAACGGGAAAGACTACTTTGGTTAAAATTCTAACAGGTGAAGAAAGGGCTAGTTCTGGCAAGGTTTGGATTGGTGATTGGGATATCACTAGAATTGGTAAATCAGAAATTCCTTATCTACGTCGTCAAATAGGGGTTATTTTTCAAGATTTTAAACTGTTAAAGAAAAAAACTTTGGGAGAGAATATTTCTTTTGCTTTACAGGTTTGTGGTAAAAGTTCTAGCAAGATAAAAAAAATAGTTCCTGGAGTTATGAAAATTGTTGGTTTAGCCGGAAAAGAAAATCGTTATCCGGATGAAGTTTCTGGGGGTGAACAACAAAGGGCTGCCATTGCTAGAGCCCTAGTTCATCAACCAAAAATACTTTTAGCTGATGAACCTACCGGGAACTTAGATGCTATAAATACTAGTGAAATAATAGATTTATTATTAAAAATTAATAATTTTGGCACTACTATTATTTTAGTTAGTCATAATCGAGAAGTGGTCAATAATTTAAATCGTAGAGTTATAACCATTGATGAGGGGAGAATAGTTAGTGATCGCTCTCGTGGAAAATATATAATTTAAAAAAATATGTTTTTATCTTTTTTAAGAATACTAAAATTTAGCTTACAGGATATTAGTAGAAATGTTTGGTTGTCGGTGGTAACTGTTACTATTTTGGTTTTATCAATGCTTTCGATTAATACTTTGATTTTGCTTAGAGCAATTAGTGACAATGCTGTAGTGGCTATTAAAGAAAAAATAGATTTAAGTCTTTACTTAAAACCAGATGCACCTGAATCAGAAATATTGGAATTAAAAAACAAAATAAATTCCATGGAAAGGGTTAGAGCTGTTAAATATACATCCAAACAAGAGGCTTTAGATTTTTTTAGAGATAAAAATAAAAATAATCCAGAAATTTTACAGGCTATATTAGAGTTAGGAAAAAATCCGCTCTCACCTAGCCTGGTTATTGTTCCGGAAAATGTTGACATGATTCCTGATTTAATAGAAGAATTAAGGGCAATTGATAGTGATGTTGTAGAATCTAGAGATTTCTCTGATAATAGAGTTTTGTTAGAGAAAATTAATACTATAACTGATAGAATTAGTGATGTTGGTTTTTTTATAATTTTAGTTTTTATAATTACTAGTTTATTAGTTGTTTATAATTCGATTAAAGTAGCTGTTTATACTCAAAAAAGAGAAATCGAGATTATGCGCTTAGTTGGCGCTTCTAATTCCTTTATTTATTTGCCTTTCTTGTTTTCAGCTGTTATTTACACCTTGATGGCTATTTTGATAATAATATCAGTTTCCTTCCCTTTATTAGGAATTTTACAACCATATTTAGAGTTATTTTTTGTGGATTATAATATTAATGTTGTTAGTTATTTTGTTGAGAATGTTTGGACTATTTTTGGTTGGCAGTTTATAGGAATTTCAGTGGTTAATGTTATTGCCAGTTATTTAGCTGTTAGCAAGTACGCCAAAGTTTAAATTTGCTTGACTTGTTTCTATTTATTATTTATTATAATTTTGTTAATAGAATACATTCGGGGATCGTCTAATGGTAGGACTCCAGGTTTTGGTCCTGGCTATCGGGGTTCGAATCCCTGTCCCCGAGCAATGATCTGTACCCCAAAAAGTGGACACTTTAGTGTCTGCTTTTTTAATTGACAAATAAAAATATATTAATTATCATATCAATATAAATTGATTATAGAAAATATGAAAAAAAGTTGTTTTTCTGATAAGAGTAAAATTAATAAATATTCTGATTTAGCCAAATTCATGAGAATAATTGGTGATGATAATCGTTTGCGTATTTTATGTTTATTAAAAGATGGCGAGAAATGTGTTTGTGAAATTTATCCCAATTTAGACATGGCACAAAACTTAACCTCTAGTCATTTAAAGATTATGCTCGATTTTGGTTTGATAAATGTTAGACAGGAATGGAAAAAAAATTATTATTCTATCAATAAAAAAGTATTTAAAAAATATAGTTTATTATTAAAAAATTTTTTTAAAAATTATGAAAAATGAAATTAAAAATATTCAAGTTTTAGGTTCTGGCTGTCCAACCTGCAAACAATTGTTTGAAAAAGCCAAGAAAGCGGCGAAAAGTTTGAATTTATCAGTTCCAGTTGAATATAGTGATGATATAAGTAAGTTGATTGAGATGGGGCTTATGTCTAGCCCGGTTTTAACTGTTAATGATTTACCTGTCTTGGTGGGTGGTGGTTATAGTGAAGCCGATATAAAAAGTGCTTTAGAAATTTTTACAGAAGAAAGATCTTGTAGCGGGGCATGTCATAATTGTAGCCATTGCTAATTTATGTTTTATCCTTTGCAGTTATTAGCCAATTATTTTTCTTATAATCTATTTGGATTACTTAAAGGATCTCATTTAGGTGATGCGGTCAATTTTTTTATTTATGATTCTTTAAAAATATTAATTTTACTTTTGATTATCAATTATCTCATGGCGATTTTGCGTCATTATTTACCAATTGAAAAATTAAGAGATTTTTTAGTTTCAAAAAAATGGTATGGTTTTGATTATTTTTTAGCAGCTATTTTCGGGACAATCACTCCTTTTTGTTCTTGTTCCTCTATTCCTTTATTTATTGGGTTTTTAGAAGCTGGTATTCCTTTGGGCGTTACTTTATCTTTTTTGATAGTTTCTCCTCTGGTTAATCAAGTGGCTATTGTTTTATTTGCTGGTCTTTTTGGCTGGAAAATAACTATTTTTTATGTTGTTTCTGCTATTCTTTTAGGTGTTGTCGGTGGCTTTATTTTGAGTAAGTTAAAATTAGAAAAATATGTGGCTGATTATGTTTGGAAAATAAAAAGTAACAAGATTGAAATAAAAAAAGAAAAATTGTCTTATAAAAATTTATTGATTAGATTTTGGCAAGAGGGCTTTTCTTTAACCAAGAAAATTACGCCCTATGTTTTAATTGGAATTGCTGTGGGTGCTGCTATTCATGGTTTTGTGCCGGCTGGTTTTTTTGAAAAATATATTACAGCCGAAAATTTTTTGGCTGTGCCAATTGCGACCATAGTTGCTGTTCCGATGTATGCTAATTCAGTTGGTGTTATTCCAATTATGCAGTCATTGGTTGAAAAAGGGATTCCTCTAGGAACTGCTATGGCTTTTATGATGGCCGTTGTTGGCCTGTCACTACCTGAAGCATTAATTTTAAAGAGAGTAATGAAAATGAAATTACTTCTTTTGTTTTTTGGAGTTACCACAATTAACATAATAGTTATTGGTTATTTATTTAATTTCTTAATAAAATAACATATGAATAAGGATAAAAAATTATCCTTAATAATAACATTTATTGGCTTATCTCTTTTTTTGTTTTTAGCTCTTACTAATTTGCTTTTAAACCAAAAACCTAAAAGTATAATTTATAAAGAAAATGAGATTGCCAATAATCAAGCAGCTGAAAAAATTGAAGTTTTTATGTTTCACACTACTCAACGTTGTGCCTCTTGTGTTAATATCGGTCGGTATACAAAAGAAATGCTGGAAAAATATTTTAGTGAAGAATTAATGTCAGAAAAAATAATTTTTAAAGAAATAAATATTGACTTGCCAGAAAATAAAGAAATTTCTCAAAAATTTAAAGCTGCTGGCTCGTCTCTTTTTGTAAATGTTATTTATAATAATCAAGATCATATTAACGAGGATGCAAGTATTTGGCGCTTAGCTTATGATCAAGAAGGATTTGAAACTTATTTTAAAAATAAAATAGATAATTTTTTGCAAAAATAATTTTATAAAATTATGGAATTTATTAATACTTTAATCGATAACTATAATATACCAGCTTTATCAGCTTTTTTGTTGGGTGTTTTAACTTCTATTAGTCCTTGTCCCTTAGCTACAAATATTACAGCCGTGGCTTTTATTTCTAGAAATGTAAGAGCCCCTCGATATACTATTTTTTCTGGCTTGTTTTATACATTGGGTCGTGGAATTAGCTATACTGTTTTAGCAACCTTAATATATTTGGGAGCTTCTTCTTTTTCAATTTCGAGTATTTTTCAGGGTTGGGGTGATAAGGTATTGGGTCCTGTATTGATCCTTATTGGTTTAATAATGTTTGATATAATTAAATTTAACTTTAAAAATAAAAATCAAAAGATAGAAAAATTGAAATTATGGCTTTCTGATAAAGGTTATTTGGGTTCTTTAGCGTTGGGAATGCTTTTCGCTTTCGCTTTCTGTCCCTATAGTGGAGTTATTTTTTTTGGAATTTTAATTCCAATGATTATTCAATCAAGTGCTGGCTTGTTTTTACCACCTTTGTTCGCTATGGGAACCGGTTTGCCAGTAATAATATTTTCAATTTTAATTGCTTTTAGTATGCAGGTCGTTAGTGGGACGTTTAGTGCTGTTCAAAAAATTGAGAAATGGTTACGATATATTGTGGCATCAATTTTTGTTATTGTTGGAATTTATTATTTTCAATATTTAATAAAATATTTAATTAATTTATAAAATAATGATAATTAATTTTTTTATAAACTAAGACTATCGTTGACAAAAAAGACTGACTTGCTATACTGGTTGGTTGTTTAACAATTAAAAAGGAGGTTTATTATGAAAACATTGGAGTGGTCTCGTCGTTATAATGGCTTAGGGGCTGATGAGTATCCGGAATTATTTGAAATTGAGGCTAATTCTTTGTCCTCTG
>Ga0265294_10002310_pt1 | contig 25143 bp, 23 predicted proteins | sample MunlanPumphouse3_FD_192504 | JGI IMG/M metagenome (GOLD analysis project Ga0265294, IMG submission 192504) | Groundwater microbial communities from a municipal landfill in Southern Ontario, Canada - Pumphouse #3 | ecosystem: Environmental > Aquatic > Deep subsurface > Groundwater | place... | reverse complement strand
CCATATTTTATTAAAATAAATGTAATCAGTTTCGGAGGATTAGATATGAAAAAATTATCCAGTGTCTTCTATATGTGGTTCGGTTTTGGATCCGCTATTGTTAGTGTATTGGCGATGTTTTTGCCTTTTATCACCATGGACAGTGGCATCAAACCAGCGACATTTTTCTTTTTTGATGGCCCAGGTGGCCTCACTCTTGGCGCATGGCCGGCTTTCATCGGTTTCATGCTCATCCTATTAGCCGGGCTTGCTCTCGGAGTGATGGGACTTCCATTCTTTGTACCAACTGCCAAAGTTGAGAAAATCGTATTGATTTCTTCCCTTGTTAGTTTAGTCATTGGATTGGCCCTTGTCGCCTCGATTGGCGCGCTTTATGTTTACTTAAACACTGAGTATATCGCTCATCCATCCAGCCCAATTATTGTCTACTATCACGCCGGTTATTACATTTCTTTACTTGGCGCTGCTCTTGCCGCAGTGGCCAACTTCATTGCCTTAAAGCTTGACTGGTAGAATAAAAACAAAGCAAAGCAAAACCGCATCGTGATTGATGCGGTTTTTTGTGTTCTAATGTTTAGAAGTTTTTCGTATCGATGCTTTTTAGAATCTTTGATAAAGGACTAATAATCTTTTTAATTGTTCCTTCTTCAAAAGGATTCTTCACATGGTTCTTCTCTAATAACTCAACAAATGGATATTTTCCACCGCATTTTGTTAGTTTGACATATTTCTTCCATGCTCTTTCGTGATTCTTACGATCAAGGAGGAAGAACTCGAAGGCCACTACTTGGGCTAAGGTATAATCAATGTAATAGAATGGGGAGCCAAAGATATGAGACTGTCTCATCCAATAGGTACCTTTATTTAAGGTTGGGGTGTCGTCATATTGCGTATGAGGAGTATATCTCTTTTCGATATCTCTCCAGATAGCGCATCTCTCATCATGGGTGGCGGTTGGGTGTTCATAAACCCAATGTTGGAACTCATCAACGGAGATACCATATGGTAAGAATTGCAATGCTCCAGATAAATGGGCAAATTTTGCTTTATCAGATACTTCACCAAAAAACTTATCCATATAAGGCCAGGCGAAGAATTCCATACTCATGGAATGGATTTCGCAACTTTCTAAGGTTGGGTTTTGGTATTCTGGAATCTTAATTCCGGAACATAAATAAGCTTGAAAAGCGTGTCCGCATTCATGCGCGAGAGTAAATACATCATCATCCGTGCCGTTGAAATTAGCAAAGATAAAAGGGGATTTATAGGTTGGGAAATAGGTACAGTAGCCGCCAGGAGCTTTGCCAGGGCGAGAAACGAGATCTAATAACTCATTATCGACCATAAAATTGATAAACTCGTTTGATTCCTTGGACAAATCAGCAAACATATGTTTGGTTTGATCAACAATGTAGTTTACATCACCGATTGGCTGAGCGTTTCCCGAGGCAAATTTAAGATTGTAATCATAATATTGTGGCTCTTTGATTTTTAAGTTTTTCATTTGCATTTTGTACAATTTTTGACAAACAGGGACAACTTCTTCAGCGATTTGTTCACGATATTTTTTCACCATTTTCGCGTTGTAATCAGTTCTACCTAGACGGAGATATCCTAACTCAACGAAATTTTTGAACCCGAGTTTTTTCGCCATTGAATCACGAAGTGTAACTAATTGAGAATAGATGCCCCCAATTTCTGCTTCGTGTTCTCCTAGCCACTTGTCCATAGCTTGAGCAGCTTCCTTACGGGTGGAACGATCCTTATCTTGCATGTATTTGCCGAGTTGAGGCAAATTCAAAACTTCGCCACGGAAGTCAATCTTTGCTCCTCCAAGAACAGCGTCATATTGGCTGACTAATTTATTTTCTTGAGCTAAATCAGGCATGATTTTCTCATCAAAAGCTTTCAAAGCGTTGTCATACATTTTGAAGAGATATTTTCCATAAACCTTTTCTAAATCTTTACGGAAGCTTGCTTTGGACATGATTTTCTCATAATCGTTTGAATACTTTGAAATCAATGGAGAAAGTTCATCCATCCTGTCTTGGGCTTTCTTATATACCTTATTGGTTGTATCTACACTATATTTTACGGAAATTAAACTCAATTGAGTGGAGAGTTCTTCCCCGTATTTGTTCCAATGTTTTACTGCTAAGGTGGCAGTGCGAGCAGATCCGCATTCTTTTAAATCACTAATCAATTTTTCTAACTTGTTAGCAATTCGTTTTTCCGTAGGAACAATGAATGGGTACTGACTAAATTTTACAGCTTGTGTCTTCATATTATTCTCCTTATGAATTGTAATATCGATGGAGAGCAAAATGCCTCACCATTTTTTAATTGTAAACCACGACGGATAGTAAAAAAAGAAATTGTTTTCAACAACAATTCCTTATATTAATTCTTTTTCTTTTATCTTAAACATGAGAAATAACCAGCGGTATGGCAAAAAGCGAATCCAATAGTTATAACCAAGGACGTCGGCGTTATACATAGCAACAGTATTTCGATAAACAACATCAGTCTCTGTAATATTGTTTTTTGCCACAGTGAACTTGTCATTGTTTTCAACGAATGTGTTCTTTCGAGAAAGAAAAAATATCTCTGATTGAAGATAGGTTAATTTATCTCTCGCTTGTTTGCATTGAATAGTGTCTTGAGAAGCAAACAATTTCGGGTCAATCGAAGTAAAGGTCTTCTTTAATCTAACATCTACAGAGGACCCAATCTCATCTAATATATCAATTATTTTTTTGATATTATCATATTTTGTCATTAGCATGACATTCATCGCTTTGTTGTGGCGCTTGAGTATCGCTCGAAAAGTCCCAATTAAACCGAGATCGACAATGAGCAACAAAACCATTATTGCCCCGACAATAGTGATAATTGTTAACAAAGTATTCAACCAAGGTTCAAGATAATCAAACATGCTTTTTTCTCGCAAAGAAATACTATCATATTTAACCATTAAAGCAAAATGGAGAATGAGAAACAGGCTTAAGCCTATTGATTGACTATTTTGAGAAAAGTATGATAAAATCTTTTATGAGGTTAAAAAATATGCCAAAACCAATTATTGCCATCATGTATGACTTCGATAAAACACTATCGACAACCGATATGCAAAACTATTCCTTTATTCCCGCTCTCGGAATGACTCCGGCAGAATTCTGGGATGAGACCACCAAATTTTCTTTAAAAACGGGTGTGGAAAGAATTCTTTCTTATATGTATATGATGGTTGCCAAAGCCAAAGAAAAAGGTATTAAGTTGACCAGAGAATATCTCCGTGAATGCGGTAAAAATATTAAATTTTATCCTGGTGTGACCACTTGGTTTAAACGCGTTGATGAATATGCTGCCTCGAAAGGCATCATTGTCGAGCATTATCTCGTTTCTTCAGGAACGAAAGAGATTGTTGAGGGTTGTTCAATTTACGATCAGTTCACTGCTGCTTATGGATGTGAATACTTTTATAACAAAGAAGGTGAACCTATTTGGCCAAAATTAACCATTAACTACACCCAAAAAACTCAATTTTTCTTCCGCATTGCCAAGGGGGTATTTGATGTGACTGATGATAATTCAGTTAACAAAAAAACACCAAGTTTGCGTATTCCCTATTCCAATATCGTTTATGTTGGTGATGGAATGACTGACATCGCTTGTATGACTCTTGTCAAACACAACGGTGGCCGTTCAATCGCGGTATATCCAGAAAAAGAGAGCGATAAAGTGCGTCAAATTTACATTGATGGCCGCTGCAGCTTTATGTGCCGTGCTGACTACACCGCTGGTAGCGACTTAGATAAGATTATGCGTTTAATAATCGACTCTGCTTTCATCAAAGATGAGATCGATCGCAAAGAAAAAATGCTGGCTAGCAAATAAATAACGAAGGTAGATAAAACTACCTTTTTTCTTGTAAAAATATATAATTAAAAGGGGTAGCTCTATGTCTTATGAAATTGGTGCTTTAGTCATTGGCAAGGTAACGAATGTTAAGCCTTATGCTCTTTTCTTAACTTTTGAAGATGGGAGTCAGGGTTTGCTTCATATTTCCGAAATATCAAATTCTTACATCCGGGATATCGAAAAATTTGGTTCAATCGGCGACGATATGTGTGTCAAAGTGATTTCTGTTGATCCCACAAATGGATTTTTAAGAGTGTCTTTGAAACAAGTGCCCAATGAGCAAACCTACAACACTCATGATAACGCTACAAGAAAAGTCCCTGTGGTAAGGGACGGAGACTTCGCTCCTCTTGAAAAGAAAATTCCTGAGTGGAAGGAAACGACTTTAAAGAAAATTAGGGGAGACAAATAAGATGAAACTACAATTAAACAATCTAATTACCAAAGAAGTTTTCAGTCAGTATAAAGATAAAGTAACTGCTATTAATCACATGATTGATGCCAAGACTGGTCTTGGAAATGATTATCTTGGATGGGCTGATTGGCCTTTTAACTATGATAAAGACGAATTTTTGCGTATTTTTAATGACGCTCAATATGTTAGAGAAAATTTTGATATTCTCGTCGTCTGTGGAATTGGTGGAAGCTATCTCGGCAGCCGCGCAGCCCTTGAAGCTCTCCAAGGTTTGAAGAGTCAAAATAAACTCGAAATCATATTCATGGGGCAAACTTTTTCCCCTAATTATGTCTCTCAAGTAATGGAATATTTAAAGGGTAAAAATTTCGCTATTAATGTGATTAGCAAAAGTGGTACCACCACTGAGACTTCTATCTCCTTTCGTCTATTAAAAGAATTGTTGGAAAAACAAGTCGGTAGAAAGAAAGCTCAAAAAGCAATCTATGCCACAACTGATAAATCTCGCGGAGCTCTCAAAACTCTCTGTATGCAAGAAGGCTATTCAACTTATGTTCTTCCCGATGACATCGGTGGAAGATACAGTGTTTTTACCGCTGTAGGTCTATTCCCTCTTGCCTGTGCTGGAGTTGATATCCAAGCTTTTATGGATGGAGCGAAAGCCGCTCATCAAGAATATGATAACGATAATCTAGCGAATAATGCTTGCTACCAATATGCTGTCAGTAGAGATTACTTATATCGCCACCAAAAATTGGTTGAAATGTATGTGACATATGAGCCACAAATGAGTCATGTTTCCGAATGGCTAAAACAATTATTCGGTGAATCCGAAGGAAAGAATAAAAAGGGTTTGTTCCCCGCCAGTGCGACTTTCTCCACTGATTTACATTCCCTCGGCCAATTTATTCAGGATGGAACACCATTACTTTTTGAAACAATTATCAATGTCATCAAACCACAGTCGGATATCAAAATTCCCCATGATGAAGAGGATCTCGATGGGCTCAATTATCTCGAGGGCAAGGATTTAGCTTTTGTGAACCAAAAAGCCTTCGAAGGAACTTTAAAAGCTCATGTTGAAGAAGGCAATGTTCCGTGTAACATTATTACTCTTGAAGAACTCACTCCATACACTCTTGGGCACCTATTCTATTTCTTTATGAGGTCATGCGCGATGTCTGCATATTTATTAGAAATAAACCCCTTTAACCAACCTGGAGTGGAAATATATAAGAAAAATATGTTCCATTTGCTTGGAAAAAAAGGGTTCTAAACAAAGTTTAAAACAACAAAAAAGTCGCTCTAAAACAGCGATTTTTTTCGTTGACTTGCTGATATATCAAGTGATATATTATTTAAGCGCATATTCCGTATTGTGGATGCTTAGCTCAGCTGGGAGAGCATCGCCTTTACACGGCGGAGGTCGGGGGTTCAAGCCCCTCAGCATCCACCAGTATGTCAAAATCCGGGAGGGTAGCGAAGAGGCTAAACGCGGCAGACTGTAAATCTGTTCCTTCGGGTTCGGCAGTTCGAATCTGCCCCCTCCCACCAACTTTTGTTGGGGTGTAGCCAAGCGGTAAGGCAACAGACTTTGACTCTGTCATGTCGCTGGTTCGATCCCAGCCACCCCAGCCAACAAATCACTCTCTAGCTCAGTCGGTAGAGCACTTGACTTTTAATCAAGGGGTCTGGAGTTCGAATCTCCAGAGAGTGACCATTCTTTGCCCAGGTGGCGGAATAGGTAGACGCACAGGACTTAAAATCCTGCGGTAGCGATACCATACCGGTTCAATTCCGGTCCCGGGCACCAAAGATAAAAAATGCCTCCAATTGTCGAATCATTAAGATCCTTCTCTGGAGGTTTTTTTATTCCCGTGATTATGTTATATTTGACAATGTGAAAACTACAAAAATATTAGAACAAGCATTTGGTTTGGGGGCTTCAGTATTATCTCCATTAGTGGGTGGAATGATGAATGAATCCTACATTGTTGAACATAATAACAAGAAGTATGTCCTTTATATTTCCACCAAGCAAGCTAACGAAATGGTTGATCGCCGTCGAGAAAGAATAGATCAAAAAATTTTCTATGAACTGGGAATTACCAGTAAAAATGTATATTTTGATGAGGAAAACGGCATCAAAATCAATGAGTATATTGAAGGTGTTTCCATCGATCATGTCAGTGATTTTAATTATCAAAAAATCGCCAAATTAATGCACACATTACACGATTCAAAACGACTCTGCCAGGAAGATTATTTGCCATTTGATAGATTCAATGAGTATGAAAGCGAAGCAAATGCTTTTTTGCCTCATCAAGATGAACAGTTTTTGAAAATTCGAAGGGCTCTTTTTTCCCAGAAAGATTACCTAAGCAGCCAAAAGAAAGTCATCTGTCACAATGACGCTCAAAGGAGCAATATTATCAAAACTCCCAATGATGAATATTTCTTTATTGATTTTGAATTTGTTGGAAATAATGATCCAATTTACGATATTGCCTGTTTTGGTAATAATTCTGTTCAAGAGGGTTATCAACTTCTAGAGGCCTATTTTCCTCATTTAACCAATGATGAAAGAGAACGATTCTTCTTATGGAGAATGTATATATCTCTACAATGGTATGAAGTCGCTATCGTCAAACACTACCGTGGAGAAGGCGCAATTCACAATTTCAATTTTCTAGATGTGGCTGATCATTTTTTAAAGAACGCCGAAGAGGCCTATCAAGGCTATTTAACTCTTAAATAAATTATTTGATTTGGCTAATCTATATTTTTCGTGATGAGGATGTCGACTCCTAAACCAAGGACATCCTTTTTAATTATCTGATTAATATGTGTCGGAGCTTCGACACTAAGCGAGTTGATGATATCCATTGCTTCCATTATTTTCCCTTTTGGTACGGGAGCGGAAGTTTTTACTGATACTAAAGTATCAACTCGGTTGGAAACTCGGACACTGCTTGTAATCATTCTAACGGGATTTGTTAATTCACTAAGAGCGTAGACTTTTCCGCGAGGACACGCATTTCCAGTAACTTCCATGTTCTCATCAACAACAAGATGGCAACCTCTAGGACAGACTATGCAGACAAATTCTTTTTTCATTGTTCTATTTTCCTTCTAAGCGAATCGTAATATCACTGTCTAAAGCGCCCATTTTTTCTTTGCTAAGTTTTATCATAGCCATTTCGCTGGGAATTAGAGCGTTTTTAAAAGTTTTGCTCAGAAGTTTTTTCCCGCATTCGATGATAACAAAGACATCTTTAACTGGTTTTTGCGATCTAAATTTGAAGGTGATATCTTCTTGATTATCACTTGTAATTTTTTGAGGTATGACATAAGAAACTCCTGCTTTTGGTAGAACATTAATTCCACTTTGATTTGGAAGCTGATTATTGATATAGAGAGCGGCTCCGTGACCTGCTAATCGTCCTTCATCAGTAACAAAATCAACAACATCGTGAACATGGAGACAATTACCACAAGTAAAAATACCCGGAATCAAAGTTTCCATGTGTTCATTGACCAACGCACCTTTGGTCGAACTCATCGGAGTGCGTATATTTTCTAGTAGAGCAACATAGGGGACTAAACCAACTGATAAAATCAAGGTATCGCAAGGTATCTCAATCTCAGTTCCAGGAATAAATTTAAAATTCTCGTCAACTTTCGACAATATTATTTTTTCCAAGCGTCCTTTACCAATGACTTTGCTGACCGAATGAGAAAGGTAAAGAGGAATACCAAAATCGTCAAGACATTGAGCAATATTGCGATTCAAACCATTGCTATACGGCATAATTTCACTTACACATATAACTTTCGCGCCTTCTAAAGTAAGGCGTCTAGCCATTATAAGTCCAATATCACCACTGCCTAGAATTACGATCCGTTTGCCACATAGATAACCATGAATATTTAAATATTTCTGTGCTGTCCCAGCGGTAATTATTCCTGAGCAACGATCACCCGGAAGCAAAATCGCCCCTGCGTTTCTTTCATAACAACCGGTAGCTAATATAATAGCTTTTGCCTGAACAGAGACATTTCCATCTAATCGATTAGAAAAAGTAACTATTTTTTCAGATGTAATATTCAAAACTGCAGTTTTTAACTTATAAGGTATCTTCATCTCATTAATTTGATCAACAAATCTTTGAAGATATTCTGGTCCAGTCAATTCTTCTTTGAATTCTGTTAAACCAAATCCATTGTGAATACATTGATTTAAAATGCCACCTAAAAAATCCATTTTTTCTAGTATAAGAAGGTTGTCAATTCCTTCTTTTTTAGCTTGAATAGCCGCTGCCATTCCAGCTGAGCCTCCCCCAATTATTACGAGATCAATAATTTCCATTGTTATTTGATCTCCTTAACTCTAGACACTAGTATTGGACTATCATTTTCATCGAGTGGTACTTCCAAAGGTGAAATGCCAAAATGATTCGCTAAAAGGAAAACAATTTTAGGCTGACAAAAACCACCTTGACATCGACCAAAACCCGCTCTTGTCCTTCGCTTAACTCCTTTAATGCTATGAGGAGGGCAACTGCGTGACAAAATATCCTTTATTTCTCCAAGGGTCACCTTTTCACAAGTGCACACTAATTGACCATATTCAGGATTCTTTTTTACTAGTAAATCTCTCTCTTCATCACTCATTTCATTTAGATGAGCGTACGGACGAATATAGGGACTAAAAATGTTTTTCGGCTTTATGATTAAGTTTGGCTTAACTAATTCTTCGACGACATATTTAGCAATTGCTGGAGCGGATACTAATCCAGGAGATTCAATTCCCGCAACATTGATAAAGTGTTTGTCAGTTTTGGCGTATTCAATGATAAAATCATGCCGAGAAGAAGAAGGTCTTAATCCAGAAAAGACTCTTATTACCTTTCCAAAGGGGATTTCGGGCACCATTGAAAGAGCTTGTTGCCTAATGTTTTGAAGTGTTAATCCATCTGTTGAATAATCATCACGCTCAGGAATAACTTCACTACTAGGACCAACAATGTAATTTTCTGAAGTGGTTGGACTTACTAAAACGCCTTTTCCTTTTTTGGAAGGAAGAGGAAAAATTGTGTGCTTAACAAAATCTTTTTCTAGGCGGTCAAGGACAAAATATTCGCCTTTTCGGGGGGTTAATTTCCAATCGATGGGCTCAATCATTTGAGCAATAACATCAGCATAGTTGCCAGCGGCGTTAATTATGATTTGGGCAGAATACTCATCACTTTTTGTTTTAACAACATATATTCCATTTCTTTTATAAATGGAGATGACTTCTTGATTCAGGAAAAGTTGAACTCCATTGTCAATCGCATTTTCCATCGCGTGAACGCAAAGATTGAAAGGATCAACAATTCCGGCGGTAGGAAAGAAAAGGGCGCCTTTCACATTCGTTGAAAGATGTGGTTCCATTTCAAGAACTTCTTCTTTGGTCAGCCTTTGACATGACACTCCATTAATCTTTGAACGCTCTTCCAATAGAGTAAGTGAATCAAGCTCTTCATCTGAAAGAGCGACAGTTAAAGATCCGTTTCTTTGAAACTTTACATCTAATTGTTTGGTCAGTTCATCAAACATCGGATTTCCTAAAATATTGAATTTAGCTTTGTTGGTTCCGGGTTCAGGATCGCAACCAGAATGAATGATGGCGCTATTTGCGCTGGTTGTTTTGTTTCCTACATCGTTGCTTTTTTCAAGCACAACAATATCAAGTTGGTATCTTGATAATTCGCGAGCGATGAGAGTTCCCGTTATTCCAGCTCCAATAATTAATACATCGTGCATAAAACCTTATTTCCATTATAGATGAAAATACAGAAAAAAGAAAACCGCAGGAGCGGTTATCTTAAGCGTTTGAGGAGAGACAAATCGACATTTTCTTAATGGTAAGACCAGCTTGTTTTATTTTTTTAAGCATGTTTTTTACGAGGGTTTTATCTTTTTTTAAGTAGTAGACAAAGAAAGAATTTTCGACCCCTTTTTGGATAATATTTAAGCGATTAAAGCGATCAATATCAGAGCTGTGTTTAATCTTTTGAGTGATTATTGTTTTTAAATCACTTAGATTTACCTCTTTTTTTATTCGGTAGAGAAAAGCATCTTGACGAATCTCATCAGGAGCGTAATCGTTGTAGACAATAAGGGAGTTTTCGGTCAACCCTAGAGCACAAGGAGAAAAAGACTCATTAGGGCCAAATTGATAGAAGCCTGGAATAAGGCTAATAAGGGACTTTTTACCCTCTAATTCAATCTTCATATTTTTATATTACTCTATTATTTAGCATCTCTATAAACATTTTATGTTAGTTGTGGTAATATTTGTATCGGACATTATGGACAGCACTGAACAATTAATTATTGCAACCCTAGATAAAATACGTCACTTCCTTCAAAAAGACGGAGGAGATGTTGAATTCGTTTCTTTTAAAGAAGGAATAGTTTTTGTGAGAATGCACGGCGCCTGCCAAGACTGCGTTTATGCTGATGCAGACATAAAAGAATTGGTTGAAGTCATCTTGCAAGAAGAAGTACCTGGAGTTATCGAAGTTCGTTTAGCTCAGGCTCAGTAACGTGAATATTGGGGTGTAGCCAAGCGGTAAGGCAGCGGACTCTGAATTCGCGACTCGCTGGTTCGATCCCAGCCACCCCAGCCACTCTATTCTTAAAGCCTTGATTTGCATTGAGGCTTTTTTATTTTTATTTTTTGGATTAGCTCATCAAAAATTAGATGAACGCGCATATTGAAGTTTGGGAGGAGAGAGCGTTAGTAATAGGTGTTAAAATGAAACACTAATATCACCACTCTATTGGCTTAATTAATAAATTAGTCTAGAATTAAACATATGAAAGTACTCTTATTTTTCCAAAATCCTGAAACGATTAAAACATCCGGCATCGGACGCGCAATGAAACATCAAATGATTGCGTTAAAAAGTGCGGGTGTCGATTTTACTATTGATCCAAAAGATGACTATGATTTAGTTCACATCAATACGTTAATGAACGAAAGCGAAAGACTTCTTCGAAAATGCAATAAAAAGGGGATACCAGTCATTGTTCATGGCCATTCAACTTATGAAGATTTCCGCAACTCCTTTCGCCTATGGAAATTGATTGCGCTATGGTTTAACCGTCAAATTACTTACATGTATAAGCATGCAGGTATGATTATCACTCCTACTCCATATTCCAAAAGACTCATTGAGGGATATAAACTAGGCCCTAAAGTGGTTGCTATTTCTAATGGTATCGAGATTGAAGATTATCAGCCAGACAGAAAGAAAGTTGAAGACTTCAAGAGCTTCTTTAATATACAAGAAGGCGAAAAAGTTGTCATCGGAATTGGTTACCCTTTCCAAAGGAAAGGAATTCTCGATTTCTTTGAGGTGGCAAGAAAATTTCCTGCTGTCAAATTCATTTGGTTTGGGCATCTTCAAAGAATCGCAACCCAATTAAAAATTTTGCGAGGAATAAAACACAAACCTGATAATGTCATTATGCCTGGATATATCGATAACTCGATCATAAAAGGAGCGATGCAATATGCTTCTTGTTTATTTTTCCCCAGTTATGAGGAGACCGAAGGAATTGTGGTTCTAGAAGCCTTGGCAAGTCGATGTGTTGTTCTCGTGAGGAGGATAGGCGTTTATGATGAATGGCTCAAAGAGAATGAAAATTGCTTAATGGCTTCCGATAATGAAGAATTCATCGATAAACTAAATCATTTATTTGCGAATGATTGCCATCAATTGGTAGAAAACGGCTATGATTTAGTGAAAAAAAGAAATCTCGCCATTGTAGGTGAGCAACTCAAAGATACTTACGAGAAGTTCTACCAAGAATTTTCCAAAAATAAGCATTAATTTCTCCAATTATTAAACCAAAAGCCACTGATTTGGTGGCTTTTTATTTCTAATAAGAACAAAAAAAGGTATTATATCCCTATGAATGATTTACAAAAGTGTCAGTTAGAAATACTTAAGGCTTTTATTAAGGTTTGTGAGGAACATCATTTGCAGTATTATCTTGTGGGCGGAACCGCTATTGGAGCTGTCCGTCACCAAGGCTTTATTCCATGGGATGATGATATTGATGTCGGATTGCCCAGAGCAGATTACGACAGGTTTGTTTCTTTGACAAATCCTTTTAAAGATTCTCGCTATTTTATTCAAACATATAAAACTGATTCTAATTATCTTTATAATTTTGCCAAAGTTCGTGATTCAAACACTACTTTTATTGAAAAACCCTATGCTCATCATCAGATGAATCATGGTGTTTGGATTGATGTATATCCCATTGATGGAATGAGCTATGAAGATAAGCCGGCAAAGAAACTCGCTAAAAAAGTTCATCGTGTTTGGGGTAACGTATTCTTGATGTACCTCGGATCTTTTTATCGCAAAATTACTTCGAGAACTTGGTATATAGATATCCCTCTTAATATCGTTGCTTTATTGTTTTGGTGGACGAATGTCGGCCATTATCGCAATAAAATGATTGATCGCTTTGCCAAAAAAATACCTTATGATAAAGCTGTGCTAGTGGGAAATCTTTTTGGCAATAATGCTAATAGAGAAGCAATGCCAAAAGAGATATTTAAAGAAGGAAGCCACGCTATTTTTGAGGGGGTAGATGTCATGGTCCCCAAAGATTATGATAAATACTTGACCCTTCTATTTGGAGATTATATGAAACTACCTCCAATTGAAAAGAGGGTTGGTCACCACCATCACAAAGGATTATCGTTGACTGTTGATTATAAAACGTTCTGTAAAAAGAATCGCTTATAAGGGGGAAATTATGAATATTGCATTAGTTTTAGCGGCCGGAACTGGTTCAAGAATGGGAAACGCAGACAAACCCAAACAATTTTTAAATGTCTATAATAAGCCACTTCTTGTGCACACTATTGAAGCCTTTGAAGTAAATGATCAAATTGAAATGATTATCATTGTCACTAATAAAGAATACATTGATCAAGTAAAGGTTTGGTGTAAACAATACGATTTAAACAAAGTTAAAAATGTCGTTGCCGGAGGAGATTCACGTCAAATATCCGTTTATAATGGCCTTCAAGCCATTCAATCTATGGGAGCAAGTGATGATGACATTATTATCATTCACGATGCTGCTCGCCCACTAATCAGCCAATCAATTATCGATATGAATATTCAGTCTTGCCTCAAATATGGGGCGGTGGATACCGTCATTCCTGCGAGTGACACCATCATTCGTTCAGTGGATAAGGAACAGATTAAAGAAATTCAAAATAGAAGCGAATTATTTCAAGGACAAACTCCACAAACTTTTAAATTTTCCATTATCAAAAACGCTCATGAATATGCGAAAAATCATCGCGATACTGACACTACTGATGATTGCAAACTCGTTCTCAAAACTGGCATTAGTGTTTATTTGGTTGAGGGTTCAAAGCTTAATTTCAAAATCACCACTTTTGATGATTTAATGATATTAAAAGCATTGCTTAAATTAGGAAAATCCGAGGTTTTATAATGTTTGTCGTCAATTACAAAGTAACTTCCCCAGGGGTTCTAGAACAATTTATTGAAAATCTTGACTATCAAGATAAAGTTCTAGTTTCAGTAGAAAGAATGGCAATATGCAAAGCGGATATTCGCTACTTTCTTGGTAATCGTGATAGATATGTTCTAGACCGTAAATACCCGCTTACTCCGATTCACGAAGCTGTTGGCATTGTCATAAAAGACCCAACGGGGATTTTTAATCCAGGAGATAATGTAATTTTAATTCCAAATTCAATTGATTCTACCTTATGTCCGACTTGCCCTCATCAAAGATGTTTTTATGAAGAGATGGGCAACAATTATTGTCCTTTTGCCACTTTTAGAAGTAGCAATGCAGATGGCTTTTTAAGAAAATTCTATGCTTGTGAGCCCAACTTATTAGTAAAATACTCTCCTAATGTGGATCCGAGTGTGGCAGTCTATAGCGAACTATTGAGTGTCGCTAATGCGGCATGCCGAAGAATTGACTTTTCTAAAGCAAATAAAATCGCGATTTTTGGCGATGGAATTATGGCATATGTAGTATATATGGTTCTACGATATATCTACAAAAAAGACCTTACTATTTTTGGAATTGATGAAACTAAACTAGCAATGTTCAAAGAAGCAAAAGCTATTACATTTAACGATTACGAAGACTATCCTTTTGACACTCTTATTGAATGTGTTGGCGGTAAATTTAGCGAAACAGCCATTAACCAAATGATTGACATCGCACAGGTCGGAGCTGATCTTATTTTGATGGGTGTTAGCGAAGGCGGAGCAAACATTAATACTCGCAAAGTTCTTGAAAAAGGATTGAATCTCAAAGGAATAACTCGAAGTTCTCGACTGGATTTTGAAACAGTGGCAAAAGCCTTAGATAACAAGAATTTACAGGAAGCGATTAAACCAATGGTTATTTCTGAAACAGCTATCAAAAGTATTCATGATATTTATCACTGTTACGAGGCCGACATTGCCAATACAAAAATTATTGGTAAGCATATAATGAAGTTTTAAATAAACAAAAACAGCGCAATTTCCCATTAAACGCTGTTTTTATTATTTATAGAAGAATATTTTCTTTGCGGTTAGCAACGATATAGCCTTTTCGGTTATAAACATCTTTGCGGTTATATACTATTTCTTTTCCATCTGGTTCAACGAACAAGCCACCAGCTTCAACCACAATAATTTGACTTGCGGCGGTATCCCATTCTTTGGTGCCAGCACTCATGCGATAAGTGATTTCTGCTAAGCCGTGAGCAATGCGGCAAGGCTTTAATGATGAGCCATATTTTTGAATGTGTTTAATTTTATCAGAATGTTTTTCAATAAGAGATCTTTCAATATCATTAGAATGAAATACGCTGCATAAAACAGTGAGATCATCTATCTTATCGCTAACGTGAATCTTTTGATCACATCCATTATTGCGATAGAAGGCACCTTGATTCTCTGAAGCGTAATATATTTCGCCCGTGAGAGGAACAACAACAACTCCGACCACAATTTTATGTTTGTAGGATAATGCAATATTGGTGGTGAAACCCCCATCTCTTGCAACGAAATCTTTTGTTCCATCAACAGGATCAACAATCCAAACATAATCGTTGTTCAATCTTGAAACATCGTCTTCACTTTCTTCAGTTAGAAAAGCATACTTTGGAAAGGCTTTGCCCAATATTTCCCTAATAATTCTGTCGGCATTTTTATCTGCTAATGTGACTGGCGAATTGTCTTCTTTGATTTCGACATCAAAGTTTTGGTTATAAATGACAAGAATTTCCTTTTGGGCAGCTAAACCTGCTTTAATTGCGACCTGAAGTTCTTTTTCCCACATAGCTTTATTGGTTCTCCTTATTAAAATCTCGAATTGACTGATTCAAATCAGCGATTACTTGGTTGATTAACTTAGATTCAGAATTTGTTAGAGTTACTCCAGCGGCAAGAGCGTGTCCACCACCGCCATATTTGAGAGCGATGGGTTGAACAGCAGGACCATTGCTTCGGAATTCAACATGATTGGTACCGTCTTCGTTTTCGACAAAGAATGCCCAGATTGGGAAACCTTTAATATTGCCAATCAAATTTACCATGCTTCCAGCTTTGCTGGCGGAGAGATGGTAGGTGGCAAGTTGTTCTTTGCTTATAAGCAAATAGATTACTCCATCATTGGTTTTTTGATAGTGTGAAAATACGAAACCTTTGAATCCTAAAGATTTTTCCTCAGTTATATTGAGAATGCGATTGAGTCCATTTGGGTCAGCGCCTTGTTCGCATAACCAAGCAACTTGTCGGAAGGCTCTTGGAAAGTCCGTAATGTATTGAAATCTTCCGGTGTCAGTAACAATTCCGAGAAAAAGTGCATCCGCAACAATATTGTTAATTTTGAGTTTTGCTTCAAGAATAAAATCTGCAATAAGTTCACAGGTAGAATTTGCTTCTTCTTTTACAACGAAGAAGCCTTCAGAGAAAGTTCCATTATCAACATGATGATCAATTTTTACCCAAGACAATGCTTTGTTGATTCGTTGATCTTCCATGCGAGAAAAGTCATTTCCATCTACTAAAATTGCAAGTGACTTGGCAATTGTTACATCATCAACTTGGTCTAATGACCCAAGTTTAGAAAAGAAAGCAGGAACGCCGCTACCTACGGCATTAACTGTCTTGTCAGGAAAGGTTAAACGAAGAGAATCACGTAATCCAATTTGTGCACCAAAACAATCTCCATCTGGATTGATGTGGCCGAAGATGGTTATCGTATCGTGCTTTATTATTTGTTCTAGAATTTTTTCAAACATTAAAGAGTGTCAACTTCCTCTTCGGATTCAACGGGTAAATCTTCTTCAACTTTTTTCTCTTCGAATATTCCGTTATATTCTTTTTCTTCGATTTCTTCTTCCTCGTCGTCATCCGCAGCTTCAACATCGCTGTAAACATCTTTCATGTCGATGTGAACTTTATCAAAGGTATGGCGGCTACGAAGATCCCAGGTGTTTTCACCCAAAGTGACAAATCTTCCATCTAACACTAAATTAGTGTAAAAACGGCTGATTTTTTTATCCAATTCCTCTTTGGTGAGGCCGGATTCTTTTGCGATATATTCGCAAATTTCAGCGAACGATGCTGCTTCGCTTTGAGTACTTATGAATTCATAAGTGAGGTCTAATAATGATTTTGGCATATTTTCTCCTTCTCCTTTTACATTTTTTGGGGAGCACTAACACCGACTAATTTGAGGGCGTTTTTTAATACTTGTTTGCTTGCTAAGCAAAGTGCTAAGCGAGAACCGCTTACTATTGGGTTCTCAAAATCTATTACTCTACATTCAGTATAGAAGTGATGAATTCCTTCCGCTAAATCATGAATGTAGTTTGTAATCTTGTATGGAGCTCTTTCTCTGGCTGCATCTTGAACTACGCTTTGGAATTGAAAGAGTTGCTTTAATAAAGCAGTCTCACTTTTCTTTTCAAGCTTTTCTCCCGATAAATCTATAGCAATATCTTTGCCTTGCTCTAAAATTGAACATAATCGAGCGTGGGCATACTGGGCATAGTAGACAGGATTATTTGCGCTTTGTTCAACTGCTAAGTCCATATCGAAATCTAGGTGGCCAGTGCTTGCTCGCATAGCGAATAGATAACGCGTAGAATCAACGCCAACTTCTTCAAATAATTCTCTCAATGTAATGGCGTTGCCTGTTCTTTTAGAAGCTTTGATTTCAACACCTTCTTTAATAATTCTCACCATCTGAATGAGTTCGATTTCTAATACATTGGCCGAATATCCGTGCATCATCAATGCACTTTTCATACGATTGATATAGCCATGATGATCGGCACCAAGAACGTCGATTAATAAATCATATCCACGAGAAAGTTTATCAACATGATAGACGATGTCAGGCATGAAATAAGTATATTGTCCATCACTTTTTTTAATGACACGATCTTTGTCATCAAGATAGTCTGTCGTTTTTAAAACTAAAGCATCTCCATCTTGATAAATGTGAGGCTTTAAGAAATCAATTTCTTTCTCAATGGCGCCATCACTTCGAACCTTTAATTCGCTTGAGAAAATGTCAAATACAATACCAAAATCGCGTAAATCTTCTTTAATTTTGTCTAATTCAAGGGCCATTCCTCGTTGCTTGAAATAAGAAATGGGATCATCCATGGTTAAAGCTCTGTCGCCGATTTCTTTAATAATTTGCTTGGCAATATGTTTAATATCTTCGCCATGATAACCATCTTCCGGCATTGGCGCATCCATCCCTAGTTGTTGTTGATAACGAGCCTGAATGGATTCAGCGAGATGATTAATTTGATTCCCAGCATCATTAATATAGTATTCACGAGTCACTTGATAACCAGCGAATGATAAAATACGACAAATTGAATCTCCAATAGCCGCTCCACGAGCGTGACCAACATGGAGCTCACCAGTTGGGTTTGCACTTACAAATTCAACATTAATTTTTGTATTTTTTGATTCGCCTTTTCCATAATTATCGCCTTGTTCGGCAATCTTGGAAATAATAGTTTGAAGAGAATCGTTTTTGATGAAGAAATTGATAAAACCTGGCCCAGCAATCTCAACTTTTTCAATGCTTTCCATATCGAGGTGATTAATAATGTCTTGAGCAACTTCTCGAGGAGATTTTCCAAAAAGACGGCTTTTCTTCATTGCAATGTTGGTGGCGTAGTCGCCGTGGGTGGCGTCTCTGCCGTGTTCAATTATGATTTCTTCAAGAGAAACCGATTGACCTAAGTCAATAATAGCCTTTTGAATCTTGTCTTTTAAAATTTGTTCAATATTCATATATTTGACACTTAATTATACTTATTAGAAAGTATAAGACAAGTTATTTTCCCTCCAATAATACGATTGCATCTGCTTGAACAGCTTTTTTCTGACCAATTGAATCCATTTTTTCATTGGTCGCAACTTTAACTGAAGCGCAAGAAATATCGATGTTAAGCAAATGAGCGAGATTACTTCTCATTGCATTTTTATAGTCTTTTAGTTTTGGTTCTTCTAAGTGAATTGAAACATCAATGTTTGCCACATGATACTCAAGATCATTCATTAGTTTAACGACATGCGAAACAAGCTCAGCACTATCAATGTCTTTATATTTCGAATCTGAATTTGGAAAATGATCACCTAAATCGCCGAGAGCCAAAGCACCCAAAATAGCTTCTGAAACAGCATGAAAAACCACGTCTCCATCTGAATGAGCAAGTTCACCAAAAGGTGCTGGTACAACTATTCCAGCGAGAATTAGTTTCCGATTCGGAACCAATTGATGGATGTCACTTGCAAAACCTATCTTCATATTATTTTTTCCCTGATACATTAAACTTAAAAAACATGATGTCACCATCTTTTGGATAATAACCTTTTCCTTGGGTTTTTAACTTGCCGGCTTCTTTGACGGCGTTCTCGCTTCCAAAAGAGCGAATGTCGTCGTAAGCATAAACTTCTGCACAAATAAAACCTCTTTGGAAGTCAGTATGTATAATGCCAGCACATTCGGGAGCAGACATTCCATTTTGGAATGTCCAAGCACGGCACTCATCTGCTCCAACAGTAAAAAATGTCGAGAGGTTAAGGAGCCTGTAGGTAGCTCTTATAAGACGTGCCAAACCCGATTCATGAATGCTTAAATCTTGTAATAACATTTCTTGTTCTTCTTTTGATAGAGTAGAAATTTCACTTTCAATTTGGCAAGAAACAGGGATGACTTCGTTCCCTTCTTTCCGAGCGTGTTCTACCACCAATTGGTAAAAAGAGGAACCTGATGGGTTTGCTAAATCCATTTCGCTAACATTTGCGACATAAATGATAGGTTTTTTGGTCAAGAAGTGGAAATTATTACGGCAAAGTAGTTCCTGTTCCTCGTTGAGAGAAACGCTGCGAGCAGGAAGCCCTTGTTCAAGAGCGCTTTTGATTAAAGTTAAGACACCTAATTCGAAAATGGAATCCTTGTCTTTTAGAATACGGGCTTTATTTTCAATTTTATCGATTCTTTTATTAACTGTTTCATAGTCAGCCATGACAAGTTCGAGATTAATAATCTCAATGTCGCGGATTGGATCAACGCTTGTTTCGACATGGATGATGTCAGGATTTTCAAAACAGCGAACTACTTCCACGATAGCGTCGCACTCGCGAATATGAGAGAGAAATTGATTACCCAATCCTTCACCTTTTGATGCCCCGCGAACTAATCCAGCTATGTCGTAGAATTCAATAGTGGCAGGTACTCTTTTTAATGGTTTAAATAAGTTAGTTAAAAAATCCAATCGATCATCAGGAACAGCGACTACTCCCGTGTTAGGATTGATGGTTGCAAAAGGATAATTGGCTGCTTCAACATGGGAATTAGTAATAGCGTTGAAAAGAGTTGATTTTCCGACATTTGGCAAACCGACAATTCCTGCTTTCAAACCCATAATTCAATAAACCCACTTATAGCGTGTATATTATATACGCGTGTAGAAGAAAAACAAAGTCATCTTTAACTCTTTAAACCTTCAAGTGGTGATAAGGAAGCGACTTTTCTAGCAATAAAAAACGTGGAGATCATCGAAACGAGAAAGAAAACAACAAACATGTAGAGAAAACTGAGAGGGTTAAAGGAGAAATCAAACTCAAGTCGCATGAAGAAAGAAATCTGTTGGTTGAAAATAAAAATGACAATTATTAATTCAATTACTGATAATCCAAAAGAAATCAATCCAGTCAAAATACTATGAGAATACAAAAACTTTTTAGCTTCTTTTTTGTCCACTCCCAAGCATAATGCGAGTCCAATATCTCTTTTGTTTTCATACACATGGAGGTAATTGGATATTGTTAACAATAGAGTGGAAATAACTAAAGATGTAATTGAGAAGATTGATAAAGCAATTTCTATATAATGACAGATTTGATCAACGCTTTGATTGATTTTTTCTAGAGGATTGATGACTGAATACTGAGGAAAGGCTCGGGAAAGAAGCTTTATAGCATGATTACATTTTGATGAATCTTCAACATTATAGGCAATCGTTTCAACTTGTAAATCAAAGCAACTAATCGACAAACGCGATTGAAAAAACCCTATCGGCCAGTACGAATCGTGAAATATAACAGCTTTGGATGCCTCAACTAGACCTACGACTTTTACTTCGCTAAAAACAAAATCGCGAACGAGATTTCCTTGTTGGTTAATCTTTTCAAAAGAAGTAAAAGCAACATGAAGGCTTTTGTTAACAACATTTAGAGATCCAAAAAGAGACTCTGCCATTTTTGTCGATATAACAACTTCATCCAAAGATTCGGGCTTTTCGCCCTTTAAAAGAGTTGCTGATAAAGGACGAAATATTACTCCCTTTTGAGAAGATTGACTATAATGACCAGAAATAATATTTGTCGGCAAATTGATGGATTCACTTTCCGATAAAGTGACCTTTCTTAAACTATCAATAGTTTGATTTAATAAATCGATATTAAAGGAAAAGTATATTGGTTTTGAAAAGCCTATCATCAAAGATGATGGATACGCGACATACCCTCCCGAAGAACAATATATTCCATCATAAATGTCGGGACAGTTTTCCTGAAAGTAAAAATTATAACGCCCAGGGATTAAACTCTTGGTCCGGGCAAAAAACAAAACTCTTGAACGTTCATTTATTGTTTTATTTTTATATAGCCAGGGGTAATATTCCGAACTCGCAATTTCTAATAGTGCTGAATCAAAAAGAGGCGAGAAAAAAGCTTCTTTAAGAAATTCATCGGTTTGACTTTCTGTTTCAAAATAATAGATTTTTTTCATCTTCCAAGGAACATCGCTAATTATGTCGAGCCCGTCATCGGTTGGGAATCTCATGCAGCTTTCAAAAAGGTATTCGTTCCATAGGTGGTTGCTATGATAAATGGCTGGTTTATTTTCTAGGATAAAACCTACCATACTTACCAATTGCTGATCGCTATATTGCCATTCATGATTGGCAAAATCAAAATAAAACGTGACTGGTTTATTTTTTAAATAATTAGACAATGAGGTGACAGTTCTTTCAATTTTTAGGGCAAAGCATATGTCTTCAATCATCTGAATGCTTAATCCAAAAACAACTTCATCGTTTTCTAAAAAATCAATTTTTGAAGGATAGATATTTTTAGCATTTTCCAACCATATAAATTCGTTAATACTTCTTGAACTAAGCCCTTCAATCAGATTGTTATAATTACCTTCTTGGACATATAGATCATCACTGTCTTGAAAAAAGCTTTCAAAGTCGCAACAGTAAGTTACTCCAATATCTTTGATAAACTGAGGATACTGGTGAGCAATTTCTTGGGCTTCAAAATAACTACCAGCGTATCTTCCGTACATCGATGGCTCACTTTCTTTTGATGAAATCATTATTTTTGCCTCATCGATGAGAGAAGAGTAAACTGATTTAATGTTTTTTGAGATTGATTGAGATGCAGTGCTTCCAATTCCAATACCAATTAGACCAAAGGACATAATTATACAGGTAAAAACATTTCTCCACTTTCGAGTTTTCATTTTCGAGATCGAATGACGAAATAGAAATAATAAGGGGATGGTAAATTTAATTTTCTTACAATCTTTATTTTTACATACGGGGTAGAAAATATTGTGGCCGTGTCTTTTTGTATCTTCATTCACAACCACTTCGCCATCTTTCATGGCGACAATTTTGTCAGCATATCGTTTCATTAAATCCACATCATGAGAAACAACCACCACTAACGACTTATGAGAAATCTTTTCCAGGATAGCCATAATTTCTTCGCCATTAGCTTTATCAAGACTCCCTGTTGGTTCATCAGCAAGTATGATGTTTGGATCGTTAACTAAAGCACGAGCAATAGCCACCCTTTGTTTTTCTCCACCACTTAATTGATTCACACTAGAAGAAAGTTTACATTTCAGCCCCACAACATTTGCTAAGTCAGAACTTTTTCTCTTTTTTCTCTCTTTTTTATCATTGCTGATTATGTCGAGAGGCAAAAGAATGTTTTGCTTAACGGATTCGCATTCATAGAGTTTGAAATCTTGAAATACAAAACCAAAACTGGTTAGGCGAAACTTGTTCATCTCGCTTTCAGGTAAAGATTCGATGCTTTTATTGCCAACGGAAATGTGCCCTCGAAAGTCGCAAAGGCCTGAAATGCAATTTAAAAGGGTCGTTTTTCCACAACCCGAAGGCCCCACAATTGCGATTAAACCAGTTTCAGGAAGCGAAAGGTTAATGTTATTAAGAACGCATTCTTTACCATATTTCTTATAGAGATTCCTTATTTCAATCATTTGTCGGTGAGCTCCTCTTTTAAACAAATTTTCTTTGAAAATACAATTGGAATTAAAGTGGATATGAAACAAAGAATTATGGTAAAAAGCAAAATTAAAATAGGCAGGAATAAAGGTATTCCAAGGAACGAAAAAAAGGGAATTTGGATTAGATTGTTGAAATTGGTATATTTAAGCAAAATCCAATTTGCTAAATAAGACAAAAGTGGCGATAAAATTAAAGCGCTGACCACGCTTGTGAATCCAAGGACTAAACTCTGAGTTCCATAGATGTCTAAAATGTCACTTTGGTTTGATCCAAGACTTCTTAATATGGCGATTTTTCTCTTATCGAGCGTATAATTTGAAAAAGAAATGATGCCAAGAATTAAAGATGTGCCCACTAAAGCTAATATAAGAAACAATTCCATCCCAATTGTTGCGGCATCAATCAGGCTAAATAAAGCTTCTGAAATGGTTAACGCACCACTATATATAGACAAAGGTGCTCTAACAGCAGAAGTATAAAATTTCATATATTCTTTGTCGGCAATGTCTTTTAAAAATAATCGATATGAATAGGAAGAGGCCTGATCGTTATTAGGGCAATGATTAACTAAATCAAACCATGAGTAATTTAATCCCTCGTAAATAGAGCGGTTTTTCATAATGGTGTTCATCGCTAATTCTTGAAGAGCAATGTATGAAAAGAAAATTTTAGGAGTAGACAAAAAGTCCAGTTCATGAACAACCGCAGCAATGGATACATCGAAGTCATATATCCAATTATCTATGATAACGGGGTTTCGTTCATCCTGAGTGTAATAGTAATACTCATAATTCATAGAAAGATGTAACCGATTTACTATTTCGCCATTGAACATTTCTTTGCATTTTTCATTGATAATTACTTCAACAAGATTGTTTGTTTTTGGCAAGGTTCCTGTACTTATGAGATTTGGGTCAACGGTCTTCTCATCGAAAGAATAAACTGGGCAGTACATGATATTATCAAGCTTAATTCCGTCGTAAGAAAGTGTAACTCCGCTCGTCAATGAGTCGAGGTTGTTCTCAATAAAAAAGGATTGCTTGATTATATCAACACCCTTCATTTCGTCTTGAGTTGGCCGCATCTGTTGGACGATAGAAAGTGGCGATCCTTCTATTTTTTTGGTTGTTTCTTTACAAATGGTTAAACACCCATAATCGAATTGATTAAACGTCTCTTGATTTAACACATGCTTGGCTCCATAGGAAAAACCAGAAATGAGTAGACTAAATGTTAAGCTAACTAAAAGTGCAAAAATCCCAAGCAGATTCCTTTTCAGTCCTTTTTTTAAGTTTGTTTTAGAAAGAGTGTTTGTCCAAGTTTTAAACATTGACATTTTTAAAGGTTTGACAAAAGGCAACCCATTGTTTTCTTCTTTTATAATTTGATTACTTTGTAGTTTCCCGTCTTGAATAGTGATTATACGATCCGCGTACTTACTAACGAGTTCTTCGTTGTGCGATATCAGAATCACCAATCGGTTACGACTGGCCTTCTTAATGATATCCATTACAAGGTGAGAATTCTTTTCATCAAGTGCCCCAGTTGGTTCATCCGCAAGTAGAATTTTTGGATTATTAATTAAGGAACGCAATATTGCGACACGTTGTTTCTCTCCTCCGCTTAAATCAGCACACTTTTTTTCATATAAATATTCAGGAAAATTTATACCTTTAAGCAAAGTAATGGCATCTTCTTTTGCAGAAGATAATTTACTTCCCAAAATCAACATTGGAAGCATTATGTTAAGCAAAACATTTTCCTCTTCCAATAAATAATAATGTTGAAAAATTATACCAATGTCCCTATTGCGAAAAAGATTTTTCTTCTTTTCATTCCATTTTGTTATCGAATGATTGTCTAGGAATATTTCTCCTGATGAAGGAGT
>Ga0265294_10002308_pt1 | contig 25146 bp, 22 predicted proteins | sample MunlanPumphouse3_FD_192504 | JGI IMG/M metagenome (GOLD analysis project Ga0265294, IMG submission 192504) | Groundwater microbial communities from a municipal landfill in Southern Ontario, Canada - Pumphouse #3 | ecosystem: Environmental > Aquatic > Deep subsurface > Groundwater | place... | reverse complement strand
CATGCAGCATTTCAGCTTGCCACACTGCCCTGCCAGCTTCTGCGGATTGATGGAGATATCCTGTACACGGGCGGCAGAGGTGGAGACCGAGACAAAGCTCGACATCCAGCGACTGCAACAGAGTTCATGTCCACAAGGTCCGATGCCGCCGATGCGGCCTGCTTCCTGGCGGGCACCGATCTGTTTCATTTCGATCTTGACCCGAAACTCAGCAGCCAGCACCTTGATCAGCTGACGGAAGTCGACCCGCTCATCGGCGATATAGTAAAAGATGGCCTTGTTGCCGTCGCCCTGGTATTCCACATCACCGATTTTCATCTGCAGCCCCAGCTCCTCGGCGATCTGTCGGGAGCGGATCATGGTGGACTGCTCCCGTGCCTTAGCCTGTTCATACTTCTCTAAGTCGGCCGGCCGTGCGATGCGGTAAATTCGTCGCAGGCCGCCGTTGGCATCCTCACGGAAGTTGTTTTTCTTCATCTGCAGCTCTACCAGCTTGCCGGTGAGGGTGACTGTGCCGATATCGTGCCCGGGGAGGGACTCCACCGCTACCAGGTCACCCGCCTTCAGCTCCAGGTTATTGCTGTTGATGTAATACCCCTTTCGGGTGTTCTTGAACTGCACCTCCACCATCTTCGTCGCCTGCTGGAATGCAGAAAAATCGCACAGCCAGTCGTAGACGTGAAGTTTATGGGTATGACGCGTGCATCCTTTGCACCCCTTTGTATTTCGATCGGTTACCGTCTTTAGCGGGACGATATCCGACAATTTGTCTTCGAATTGTTCTTTGTCCATAGTAAAAATATATAATTGATCGCTCACCCGAAGGCCGGAGAGCTAGACTTTTCGATGATTCCTGATCTTAAACAAGATGCAAGATACAAAATTATTTTTTTAAAAACAGCGTAACTTTCAAACAAAGATCGAGGAATATGATCTTTGCATTGCCGTTTTGTTCGATCTGACGGTATGCCAGTGTAAACTCATCGTTGAATGCCTCGATGTTTGTCTCGTTGATGAATGGGGCGAAACGCTCCCCAAACTGGCGCTCCCTGCTGTTCAGGTAGACAATCTCCGGTAGATTCAGGTTGCTGACGAAATACTCGCGGAACAGTCGCAGGGCGTACAGCAGAAAGCTCTTCTGCATCTCGCGGCCGATGCCGGACAACGTTCCCGCCACCTCTTTGATTGCCTTGATGTTGCGTGATACCGAGGCACGCATCATGTCGATGAACAGTCCGAAGAAGTAGTTCGTTTCTTCGGAGGAGGTGATCAATTCGATGGCCTTGGTGAAGCTTCCTTTGGCGATACGGGCATAGTTAAGGGCCTGTGCGCGATCCAGGCGGAAGGTGTGTTCAATGGCTGCCGTCACCTCCTCCTGCTCAATGGCGGGAATGTGAAGAGGCTGGCAGCGCGACCAGATGGTCTGCAACACGTTCTCCCGGTCTTCCGACACCAGCAGGAAGACGGTTTTCGCGGGTGGCTCCTCCAGCATTTTGAGCAGTTTGTTGGCGCAACTCTCATGCATCTTCTCGGGTAACCAGACGATCATCACCTTGTAGGGTGCTTCGTACACCTTCAGGTTGAGTTTATGAATGATCTCTTCGCTCTCTTTGGCATAGATGAGTCCCTGGGCATTCTGCGCATCAATGTTGGCAAGCCATTGGTTGAGGGTAAAATAGCTGTTTTCCAAGAGGAACTGGCGCCACTGCGGCAAATATTCATCGCTCACCTTCGACTTGACAACGGGAAAGACGAAGTGCAGGTCGGGATGTGCCAGTTTGTCGAACTTATGACAGGAAGGACATGCGCCGCAGGCATCCTCCCGACCGCGGTTGGAGCAGTTGAGGTAACGGGCATAGGCAATGGCCAGCGGCAACTTCCCTACCCCCTCGGGACCGTAGAAGATGCGCGCATGCGGGATCAAACCGCGTTGCACCGATTCTATCAGGTGCCGCTTTACCTCATGTAGTCCAATGATGTCGCGAAAATACATCAGTATATCTCCTTTGCCACGCGCCATACACTTTCGGTCGCCATCAGCGAATAGAAATGGATGGAAGGCACCTTATGTGCCACCAACTCACGGCACTGGGCGATGCACCACTCGACCCCCACCTTTTTCGCTTCTTCATCGCTTTTACACTTGCGCAGCTCTTTCTCCAGCGGCGCCGGAATCTCGGTACGAAAGATCTGTGGCAGGACGGTGAGCTGGCTCATCAGGTGGATCGGCTTGATGCCGGGGATGATGGGGATGGTGATCCCGGCGGCGCGACAGCGCTCCACGAAGGCGAAGTACTGGCTGTTGTCGAAAAACATCTGTGTAACCAGGTAGTCGGCTCCGTGGTCGGCTTTCATCTTGGTATAGAGGACCTCCGACCCCATGTTGGGCGATTCCTCATGTTTCTCCGGGTAGCAAGCCATGCCGTAGGAGAAAGGTGTCTCGGGCGGAGTGAAAGAAGAACCGTCGAAAGCAATTCCCCGGTTAAAGTTGTTCACCTGCTCCTGCAGTCCCGTAGCATGAGCGTGGCTGTCCATGCTTCGCTGTTGTGCGTCGAGCTTCTTGGTATCACCGCGCAGCAGTAACAGGTCGGTCACCCCAAGGAAGGAGAGATCGATGAGCGCATACTCGGTCTCCTCTTTTGAGAAGCCTTGTGAGATAATGTGAGGTACAGCACGGATGCCGTAGCGGTTCTGTATTGCCGCAGCGATGGCAACCGATCCGGGGCGCTTACGCACGTTGGTCTTCCGGTAGACACCGTTCTCATCTTCCTGGTATATATTCTCGCTGTGGTGCGTGGTAATATTGATAAATTTCGGATCGAACTCTTTCAGACGATCGATCGTCTTGAATACCTGCCCAATGCTGTTGCCTTTCAGGGGAGGCAGCAACTCGAACGAGAAGGCAGTCTGCTGTGTCTTGTCAATCAGCTCTGAAATTTTCATATTGCTGTCTGTTTGTTAAATCCATCCGGAGAAATCAAAAGATCGCCCGGATCAGGTCCATCCCGTTGGCATAGAGTACCAGGCCAAAGAGCAGGATCATACCTGCTATCTGGGCGTACTCCATGAACTTCTCATTGGGCTTGCGGCGGGTGATCACCTCATAGATGAGGAACATCACATGCCCCCCGTCGAGCGCCGGTATGGGCAGGATATTCATAAAGGCAAGAATGACCGACAGGAAGGCAGTCATCATCCAGAACGCTTGCCAGTTCCATTGTGCCGGGAAGAGGTTGCCGATGGCACCAAAGCCGCCCAGTGAAGAGGCTCCTTCCTTGGTAAAGACATATTTGAACTGTGCCACATAATCCTTCAGTGTCTGGATGCCCAGTCTGATTCCCGCCGGGAAGGATTCGAAGAAGCCATAGCGGATCGTCGCGGTGCGGTAGATCTGTGGTGCCACCATGGCATAAAAGCCGAGGGTGCCGGCACTATCCACCGAAATGGCGGAGGTGTGCAACACACCGTTGCGGTAGTAGTCGAGGGTCACCTCGCTGTTGCGGTGGCTGTCGAGAGCGGCACGCAGGTCGCCAAAGGCAGGTGTGGCGAGGCCGTCAACCGCAGTGATACTGTCGCCCTGCACCAGTCCGGCGCTTTGTGCGGCACTTCCTTCCATGGTCCGGAAGACGACTGCCGGCACGCGGTAAGCGGCGAACCCCTCCTTGTCGGTCAGCAGCGTCTGCATCAATCCTTCGGGGATGGTGAGTACCACCTCTGCGCCATTGCGCAGCACGGTCACCTCATCGGCGTCGGCGATATCGAGGAGGGTGCGAACGCCAAAGCGCTCCAGCTCCTTTTCATCGGCACGCAACAGGATGTCGCCGTCCTGAAAGCCGGCATTGCGGGCTGCCTGACTGTACTCCATTCCCATCGTCACATTCCTGAGCGGCAGGTAAGTGTCGCTCCAGGTGAAGAGCACCATGGAGTAGATGAAAAAGGCGAGCAGCAGATTGAACAGCACGCCGGCCACCATCACCATCAGGCGCTGCCAGGCAGGTTTGGAGCGAAACTCCCACGGCTGGGCGGGCAAAGCCATCTGCTCCTTGTCCATCGACTCATCGATCATGCCGGCGATCTTCACATAGCCGCCCAGGGGCAGCCAGCCCACCCCGTATTCGGTGTCGCTTCCTTTCGGCTTGAAACGGCACAGCGCAAACCAGGGGTCGAAGAAGAGATAAAATTTCTCCACCCTGATCTTGAACAGCCGGGCGAAAAGGAAATGACCGAACTCATGGATGATGACCAGTATGGAGAGGCTCAGAATGAGTTGCAGTGCCTTGATGATAAATATATCCATTCTATTTGATGTTGATTAGTTGATTGGTTGATTGGTTGATTGGTTGATTCGATCATATGCTAATGAACCAGTTGGCTGATAATCTCACGCGTTTCGGTATCGGTCTGCAGGTAATCGTCGAGCGACGGGCTGGAGATGAAGAATGCCTTTTGCATGGTCTGTTCGATCAGCCGGCTCATATCGGTATAACCGATCCGTTCCTGAAGGAACAGCTGCACCGCCACCTCATTGGCGGCATTGAGGATGCAGGGCATGTTGCCACCCGCCGCGATCGCTTCGTAGGCATAGGTGAGACTGGGGAACTTCTCCCTGTCGGGCCGTTCGAAGGTGAGCTGCGAAAGTGCAAAAAAGTCGACCGGCGGGATATCCGACTTTAGCCGCTCCGGGTAGGAGAAGGCGTATTGTATGGGCATCCGCATATCGGGCTGTCCCAGCTGGGCCATCACCGAGTGGTCTTCAAACTGCACCATGGAGTGGATGATGGACTGCGGGTGTACCACCACCTCTACTTGCGAGGGCTTCACGCCGAAGAGCCATTTGGCTTCGATCATCTCAAGACCTTTGTTCATCAGCGTGGAGGAGTCGATGGTCACCTTCTCCCCCATATTCCAGTTGGGATGGTCCAGCGCCTGTGCACGGGTCACCCTCTTGAGCTGCTCCCGGGAGAACGTCCGAAAGGGCCCTCCCGAGGCGGTAAGCAGGATCTTCTCGATGCGATTGTTTCCCTCGCCGTTGAGGCACTGGAAGATAGCCGAATGTTCCGAGTCGACCGGCAGCACCGCGCACCGCTTCTCGAGCGCCAGTGAGGTGACCAGCTCGCCTGCCACCACCAGCGTCTCCTTGTTGGCCAGAGCAATCGTCTTGCCGGCATGGATCGCACTGATGGTAGGCTTCAGGCCCGAGAAACCAACCATAGCGGTGAGCACCATGTCTATTTGCTCATCCCGCACCATCTCTTCAATGGCACGGCTGCCGCACCATACCTTGACGGGCAGGTCGCTGAGTGCCTCCTTCAGCATCTCATATTTCGACTCGTTGGCGATCACCACCACTTCGGGCAGGAACCGGCGTACCTGTTCAATGAGCAGCTCCACCCGGTTGTTGGCCACCAGTGCGTAAGCCTCAAACCGATCGGGATAGGCGGCGATCACCTCGAGTGCCTGCGTGCCGATAGAGCCGGTGGAACCCAGGATCGCTATGTTTCTTTTTTTAACTTCCATTGAGGAGAAATTGGGCAGTAACAAGATGCAAAGATAATAAAAAACGGGATGGTTTTCATGTCGCGAACAGGGGATTTACCCGTCGGGATACAAATCAGCCATTTGCCGGAGCATCTCTTCGATGCTATGGGTGACAACACGCTGCGTGCCGCGCACGAGGACCCAGCAGTTCTTCTCTTCATCTACAAACAGCTGGAGAGGGGCATCGCCGGTAATCCGCCATCCCTTGCGGGAGAGCGCTTTGGTAGTCCAACGGGCCATCAGGCCGTCGGGGTGCTGCACCTGTGTGGTAACGGACTTGTCGAGTTGTTTCTGCACCACGAAGCTGCCGTACTCTTTGTCAAACTCGTAGGAAGAATGATGAAAAACCGTGTCGAAGCTACCGTTAAGGACCAGATCCTCGGGAGCCCCCACGGTGATCCCCTTTCCTTTCTCCATGAGCCAGAGCTTATCGGCCACCTGCATGGCGGTCTCGAGCTCATGAGTGGAGATAAAGATGGTTTTGCCGGTCTCGCGTGCCAGTTTCTGGAGCAACAGGAGGATGTTGATGCGATTAGGCAGGTCGAGATGAGACGTCGGTTCGTCGAGCAGGATCACCGGGGTGTCCTGTACCAGGGCGCGGGCAATGAAGACGCGCTGTCGCTCGCCGTCGGAGAGCTCATGGATGTTGCGTTCCTCATAGCCCTCCAGATAAGTCATCCCGATGGCACGGCTGATGATGCGCCGATCCTCATCGGTGAGGCTGCCCAGCCATCCGGTGTAAGGGTCCCTGCCGATGGAGATCAGCTCCCTCACCGTAAAGGCAGCCACCGACTGTTGTCCGGTGAGCACCACGGAGAGCAGCCGGGCTCTTTTTTGGGGCGTGAGGGCATGGATATCCTTCCCGTTGAGCAGGATCTCCCCCTCCCAGATGGGCTGCAGGGAGGCGATGGAACGCAACAGGGTTGATTTGCCACAGCCGTTCCTGCCGATCAAGGCGATCAGCTCCCCTTCACGGGCGGTGAGGGTGAGGTTCGACTGCACAATATGGGGTTGCCTGTGGGTACGATAACCAATGCTGACGTGGTTGAGCTGAAGAAGGGACATGACTGTTGTTTCAGTTGCGCGGGAGAGAACGGAGAGGTCACTCCTCTATCAGTCCTTCCGGGATAAACATCTCGAGGATCTTGTGTTGTTCATCGACGGCGGCGATTAAATCGTCAGCGGCAGGGATCAGATGTTCCTGATCGCCGTCTCTGACGATGAACAGCACGTTCATCGTGGCATCGTCAACCTCTTCGATCACCCCCAGGGCCGCTCCGTGCTGGTCGGTGATGGTGTACCCTACGAAGAAGTGCCAGTCGCGATCCTGCTGCTCATCTGCCGAGAGCACCACCTTGCGCGGCAACAGCACCTCTAAGTTACTATACCGCGAGGCAGCGGGTTCATCATCCACATCCTCAAACTTGACCCGGGCAGATACATCGGTGGTAAAGGTGAACTCCTCCACCCAAAAGGGTACCGGGAGACCGTCAATCTCCAGAAAATAATTCTCCACATCCAGCTCGGCATACTCCCTCCTTCGGAAGAGGAGCACCAGCTCGCCCCTGATCCCGTAAGGTTTCTGCGTACGGGCCACCGGAAGAAGATCAGTTGGTGCGATCATGTCCTATTTTCTGCGTTGATACCTGATGTTCTTGAGTTTGTCGCGGTTTCCCCCGTTCATCTTCACCTCAGGGATGGTATAGTGCCCACTAGGTATATTGATCTTACCGCCCGATAACTCACTCAGGTCGTGGAAGATCTTCTCATCATCGGCCTCCTTGTTCCACTGGGAGTAGGATCGTTTCATCTGACCGAGCAGCATCCTGATCAGGTGATCTCGCTTATCTCCTTCCTCCATGTCGGCCGCGATCTTCACCATCTGCTCCAGGATCTTACCGTAGTGACGGTACCGCATGGTGGGACGGCTATAATCCAGCTGTCCCGGTGTGGAGTAGAGATCCTCCTTTTTGATTACCTCATAAGGATACTCGATGTCGAGCTTAAAATCCGACATGATGGCCAGGTGGTCCCAGAGGATGTGCTTGAAGTTGTTCACATCACGCAGGTGCGGGAACATGCTGCCCATGATGTCAATCACGGCATACGCACATCGCTTCCGTTCTTCCGGATCCTTGATGGAGACGCAATGATCAACCATGTTTTGGATATTGCGGCCATATTCCGGTAAAAGCAGTTTTTCTTTTTGTGTGTTGTATTGCATTGTTATAAAATATTATATGTGAGCGGTCAGCGATCAGCTTTCAGCTCTTTTAGGAGCAAGCTTGGTAACTGCAGCGGTTTTGTTATTAGCTTTCAGCGATCAGCGATCAGCTTTCAGTTTCTGAGTCCTGAAACTTGAACTTGATCCTACAAACCTACGAACCTACTAATTTACCGAAGTTTGAGGACATCCCCCTCTTCGGGAATATATTCGTAGCTCTTCTTGTTGAGCCGGTAGAGGTTCCGCAGCCGGATACCGTATTTTTGCGAGATGCTGTACATTGACTCGCCCACCTGTACAGTATGAAATTCATAAGGTTTGTCGGCCCGTACCTTCTTCTTCTGGAAGTAGACGATATCCCCTTCGCTCAGGGGGAAGTCGGGCGGCACCTCGTTGTACTTCAGCAGATCCTTCTCTTTGAACCCGAACTCGCTGGCGATGCCGCCGAACGTATCACCACTGACAGCGATCACGTAAACCAGCCCGTACGTGATATAAGGCTGATGCTCCCAGATGGCCTGTGCCGATTCTATCCTGCGGCGCTCCTCACGCTCGCGACGGCTCACCCCCTTGCGGTACTTCGGGTCATCGTAGCGATAGAGCGCATAATCTTCGATCAGCTTGATCAGCTTGTTGGCATAAGCCCTGTCGGTAGCATATCCCGATTTCTGCAATCCCCGCGCCCACCCTTTGTAGTCGGTGGGGGAGAGCTCAAAGAGTGCACGGTAGCGCACGCTGTTGGCCAGGAACTCGGAATGGTCGCGGTAGGACTCCTCCACAGTTTCATAACTGCGGAAGCAGTCGTTAGGTGAATCGTCTGCCGCATACACCGAGGGGCCTCTCCATCCGCGGTGGCACTTGATGCCGAAGTGATTGTTTGAGCGGCGCGCCAGCTCGCTCAAGCCGGCACCCGACTCAAGGATGCCCTGTGCCAGGGTGATGGAAGCCGGTATCCGGTAACGCTCCATGTGCGCCACCGCCAGATCGCCGTAACGGTCGATGTAGGCTTCATATGTGCTCATCCTCTGTTGTCCGGTGAGTGTGGCCGGCACAAATAAAAGAGAGAGAATGACAAGGAACGGTAAAATAGTTCTATATTTGCGAACTAAACTCTGCATTATACAATGAAAGAAATCAATTTATCCACAAAGATAGCTGTTTATCTGTTAGAGGAATGCACCAACCGGGAAAAAAAGTTGATCGAATCGGCAAAAAGCGCTACACAGAGGGCCTATGCGCCCTACTCCGGCTTTCGTGTGGGTGCTGCCGTACTGCTCGACAACGGAGAGATTGTGAGCGGCAACAACCAGGAAAATGCGGCGTATCCCTCGGGGCTGTGTGCCGAGCGGACCACCATCTTCTTCGCCAACTCCGCCTTTCCCAATGAGAAAGTGGTTGCGATAGCCATTGCCGCCTTTCATAAAGGTGCGTTCACCACCGATGTGATCACTCCCTGCGGTGCCTGCCGCCAGGTGCTCCTCGAGACGGAGAAACGTTTCAAGTCGCCCATAAAGGTATTGATGTACAGCGAAAAAGGGGTGTACGTGGTGAATAGCATCAAGGATCTGCTGCCGCTCAGCTTCGGCGACGAGATGCTGAGATGATCCGTATGCAGCCCGACGGTTTGAAGGTTTGAGACCGCAGAGCACCTCCGGCAATGCGTACACCATCGGCAAAATTTATCAAAACGAAGCTTCGTAAAGGGTGACCAGGTACCATTCACTGTCGATCCTGACAAAGTAATAGTCGGCATAGATCCCGTTATTGATTCCGCGTATCTCTACCACGGCGGTATCGTTCCGAAAGCGGACCTCCTGATAGTACTGATCATAGGGACGGGTCAGGTAGGTGCTGTCATAAGTGAGATCAAGCATTTCCCAATCATATTTACCGACGGATTCTTCTATGGGGGCCATCCCCTGATCGCGGGTGTCGGGAACGATCACGCTGATGGGAAATTTGATTCGTCGCAGCTGAAATTTCTCATCCTTGCTGAACCGTTCGATGAACCGACCGAACTCCTCCTCAACAGACATCACCTCTTTCAGCGTATCGGCTTGTTTGACAGCGGCATACTCCATTTTACGTTCAGACATATTGTTGCCCGAATTCCCGCTCCGGGTACATGAGAGGAAGAGGCTAAGAGGAAGAATAGCGGTAAGAAAAAAAATTTTACGTACCATTGCTGTATGGGTGATGATGGGTGTATGTATCAATAACCTAAATCTATTACAAAGGTATAAAAAAAGTTGAGAACCAAATAGTAAAGGAACAATTTTTACAAAAATCCAATTCTCCCGCATTCTTTGTCCGGAAAAAGAAAATATCGTTATCTTTGTTTCATAAAAGCGACACTGCATGAACTTTCAAAGAAAAATCGACGATCTGTTTTCCGCACAGATGGAAGAATGGCCGCAATTGAGAGAAGCGGCAATCCAGCTTGCTCAGGTCAGAGAGAAATCATTTACATGGGGAGACGCGTTCAAGGTGAGCGTACAGTTCAACCCTGCCAGGATGGTATCTGCAGCTGCACAGGTCGACAAGGAGATGATCAGCCGGCGTCCCTGTTTCCTTTGTGCTGCCAACAGGCCGGCACTCCAGAGAGGAATCCCTTTTCTGGAAAAATACAGCATCTTGTGCAATCCTTTCCCCATCCTCCGAAACCACCTCACCATCCCGCTACATTCGCACGTGCCACAGCGCATCCGCAAGAAAACGGGCGAGATGCTGATGCTGGCTGAGCAGCTTCCCGATTATGTTGTCTTTTACAACGGACCCGCGTGCGGTGCCTCCGCGCCCGACCATTTCCACCTGCAGGCAGGGCTGAAAATGCCGGAGCTGCTGCAGGGCGATCATGAACTGCGCTCCTGCATGATGATCACGAGTGAAAGCAGGAAAGAAGCGGAGGAGCTCTTTGAGGATGTATACAACTATCTGCGTCACCGCCAGCCCGACGAGGAAGAGCCGATGATGAACCTGATCGCCTTCACTCAGGACAACCGGTATCATCTGCATCTGTTTCCGCGCAGGGCACACCGCCCCCGGCAATATTACGAGACAAGCGGCAGACAACTGCTCATCAGTCCCGGGGCACTGGATATGGCCGGGCTGTTTATCACCGTACGGGAAGAAGATTTCCTCAAACTGAAACGGCACGATATAGAAGATATCTATGCCCAGGTCTCCCTGCCGGTCATCTGAACGTTTCAACGCTTTTACATTTGTATGTTTGTAAGTTCAAGGTTCATAGTTTATTGTTTATTTTTTAATATATAGTTAAAAAGCTGATAGCCGAAAGCTGAGTGCTGAGTGCTGATAGCTGAAAGCGAAAAGCTGATAGCTGATAGCTGATAGCTGATAGCTGAAAAAAACATATGGAAAATTCGGAAATCATATTACTGAATATCAACGGGGAGGACAAACCCGGGCTGACGGCAGCCCTTACCGAGATACTGGCGAAGCATGGTGCCTTTATCCTCGATATCGGCCAGTCGGACATCCACCGCAACCTGTCGCTGGGCATTCTCTTCAAGTCGATGCACCATAACTCGGGTGAGATCATGAAAGACCTGCTCTTCAAGGCCTACGAGATGGATGTCAATGTGCGGTTCACCCCCATCACGGCGGAGCGCTATTCCAACTGGGTGAGCATGCAAGGCAAGAACCGCTACATCATCACCCTGTTGGGAAGGATCCTCACGGCCAAGCAGATCGCTGCCGTTTCGCACATCATCGCCGAGCAGAACCTCAACATCGACAACATCGTGCGGCTCACGGGACGCATCCCGCTCGATGAGGAGCAGCGGGCAACCAAATCGTGTGTCGAGCTCTCGGTACGAGGCACACCCAACGACCGCCAGCAGATGCAGCAGTCGTTTCTGGAGCTCTCTTCCGACCTCAACTTCGACATCTCCTTTCAAGAGGAGAGTATGTACCGCCGTATGCGGCGGCTCATCTGCTTCGACATGGACTCCACGCTGATACAGACCGAAGTGATCAATGAGCTGGCCATGAAGGCAGGCGTGGGAGACAAGGTGAAAGCGATCACCGAATCGGCCATGCATGGGGAGATCAATTTCGAGGAGAGCTTCCGGCAACGGGTGAAGTTGCTCAGGGGGCTCGATGTCTCCGTGATGAGCGAGATCGCCGAGAAGCTGCCCATCACCGAAGGTCTCGACCGGCTGATGAAGGTATTGCAGAAGGTAGGCTTCAAGACTGCCATCCTGTCGGGGGGATTCACCTATTTCGGCAACTACCTGCAAGAGAAGTACGGCTTCGACTATATGTATGCCAATGAGCTGGAGATAGAGAACGGAAAGCTCACCGGCAACTATGTGGGAGATGTGGTGGACGGCAAGCGCAAGGCTGAACTGCTGCGGTTGATTGCGCAGGTGGAGAAGATCGACCTGCGACAGACGGTAGCCGTCGGGGACGGCGCCAACGACCTGACCATGCTCGGCATCGCCGGCCTGGGCATCGCCTTCCATGCGAAGCCCAAGGTGAAAAAGAATGCGGAACAATCGCTTTCAACGGTCGGCATCGACGGGATCCTTTATTTCCTGGGATACAAGGATTCGATGCTCGACAGCAAATTATTGAACGGCTGACCCTCTTAACAGACACATTGGTATGGATTTTGTGGATATATTAAATCGCTTCGACGGCGAATCGGAGCTTCGGAAACCTGCCAGAGCACTGGTTTGTTTCACCCGTCCCGAGACGGGGAAGAAGCTGACACGCCTGGCCTGTCAGATAGCGATGACCCGATCGGAGAGGTCATCGATTACGCTTCTCTATTTCATCGACCAGCAGCAAGAGACCCTGTCGCAGGAGGAGCTCAACCTGATACAGAGCAAAATAAGCTCCGACTTCCTGCCAAAGGGGGAGAAAGGAAAAATCACCCTGCGCACGTTTGTCAGCGATGAACAAGATCATCCGACACACATTACAAAGTTGGCGGAAGAGCAGAACTGTAATTTAGTACTCAGAGGGGTCACCCATGAGGAGCTGGATCCCCGACAGGTGGAGCGATACAGCCGGCTCAGGTGTGATCCCGCCAATCCTGTGCCGGCCATCCTGGCACAGTTCCCGGAGGGTGAAGCGCAAATCCTGCAGGAGCTCACTTCGCTGATGGGATACGACAAGGTACCTACCGCCCTCTTTGTAGACAACGATATGAGGGAAGCCAACCGCATCTTTGTTCCCATATTGGAGAAGTCAGATGTCCACACCTTCACCTATCTGTTCCATCTGGCACAGCAGGAGCAGGCAGAGATCATGGTCTGGGACGCCATCGGCATTATCCAGTCGGAGCCCAAACTGCAGAAGTTCTACCAGTTGGTGGTGAAGAAGAGCGACGGGCGGGTGCATCTATGGAACGACGACCGTAAAATTGAGGAGGCGTTTATCCGGGAACAGGACCTACTGATGATCGGGATGGAGGGATGGAACAGGCTGATCAATGCCCCTCTGCCCTGGAAAGAGCAGCTGCCATCCCTGTTAATCATCAAGGATATCAACACATAACAAAAGAATATGGATCCATCTGACACTGCAAAAAAACTGGCGGTCATCCACACACATATAGCAAACAGGCAGCTGAAGCACGCCATTGAAGGCATCCAGGAGCTTGCCTCCGGCCAGCACAACTGGGCTGTTTCGGAGAAGATAGCGGAGCTGGAGAACAACTACCGGTACATGCTGCATTACTTCTTCGAGGGAAAGAAGGATCCGGAGCAAAAAAGCATTTACCGGAAGCTGATCCGGGATCTCTACACGGTGGCCGATGATGCGGCGGGCGAACGAATGCTGCAGGGCAGTTCCTCCCTGTTCTTCGACAAGATGAGGATGATGCAGTTGCGCGAACCGGTCACCACGGACGAATACAGAGAGATCATTGCCAGACAGTCCGACACCTCCTCTTTTATCAGCCTGCTGGAAGAGGGCCCCGAGAAGGAGAGTCGTCGCCATGACAACAGGGTGGCATATGAGAAAACCCTGCAGGATCTTTTCTACAGCATCTTTGCATCGCCACGGGCCAATGCCGACATGACCGGTTCCTTCAGCCGCTTCCTTGAGGATAACCGGCTCCCCGTGCAGGCAAAAGCGGTGTTTGTCTCTGCCCTGACCATGAACCTCCTGCAGCGGTTCGACGCGCTGAAGGCGGAGTTCCTGCTCGATCTGTACAAACATCCCGAGCCGGAGGTAGCCACCCGCGCCATCATCGGCATCATCCCCCTCTTTCAGCTTCACAGCGAGCGATGGACGCTTTATCCCGGGGTTGGAAGCAGGCTGCAGCTTTTTGCCGACGACACGCTGTTCACCCGTCGTTTCATGGCGGCGGTGACCGGCTACATTCAGGCGCATGAGACGGAGAAGATCACGCGGCGGCTCACCGAGGAGATCCTGCCGGAGATGATGAAGCTGAGCCCGATGATCGGGAAGAAGATCCGTCTCGATGAGTGGATGGGCGAGAGCGGCCTGGATGAGAAGAATCCCGAATGGCAGAAGCTGCTGGATGAGACCGGCCTGACCGATAAGCTGCAGGAGTTTTCCAATCTGCAGATGGAGGGTGCCGACGTGTTCCACTCCACCTTCTCCAACCTGAAATCCTATCCCTTCTTCCAAGAGATGAGCAACTGGTTTCTGCCGTTCGAGCCGCAGCACAGCAGCCTCCGCAGTCTCTTCAGCAAGAGGGAAGAAGGGTCATCGCTCTTCGACACCCTGACCCGTACATCCATGATCTGTAACTCCGATAAATACTCCTTCTGTTTCAGCGTGATGATGATGCCGGAGCAATACCGCCGGATGATGATCTCCCAGCTGGGTGCCGAAGGGGAAGAGATGCAAAAGATGCTGGCGGAGGAAGAAGTGATGAATCCCCACCGGAAAGAGGAGACCCTGATCAGGCTGTATATCCACGATCTGTACCGTTTCTTCAAGCTCTTCCGGCGACACGACGAATTTGAAGACATCTTCGGCCTCCCGCTCAACTACCATGAGCTGGTGCCGTTCCGCCCGGTAGTGCGGCAGCCCGCACATCTGGAGAAGATCGCTCTCTACTATTTCGAGAAGAACAACTTCCGGGAAGCGCTGGAAGCATACACCCTGCTGGCGGAAGAGGGGACAGAGAAGAATGAGATCTGGCAGAAGATCGGCTACTGCCGGCAGATGCTAGCCGACATCAGGGGAGCAGTGGAAGCCTACCTCCACGCGGAACTGATGGACGAGAACAACAGCTGGGTGCTGCATCGCATTGCAAGCTGCTACAGGATGCTGAAGGAGCCCGAGTCGGCACTGACCTACTACCGCCGTCTGGAACAGATCCGCCCCGACGACCTCAACATCCAACTACAAATCGGGCACTGTCATCTGGAGTTGAAACAGTATGAGAAAGCGCTCAACTACTATTTCAAGGTAGAGCTGTCAGACAGCAACAACACCCGCGCCTGGCGCTCCATCGCCTGGTGTGCCTTTCTCTCCCGCAAGTTCGACGTAGCACAGAGCTATTACACGCGCATCCTCGAACAGGAGCCCAATGCACATGATTACCTCAATGCGGGGCATGTGGAGCTCTGCCTGGAGCATACCAAAGAGACGGTAGAGCTTTACCAGTTGTCACTGGAGAAAGCAGGCAGTTTCGACACCTTCCGGGCAATGCTGGCAGAGGATGAGGAGGAGCTGCAGGAAGCAGGCGTAGACACCGCCATCCTTCCAATTATCCTGGACCGTATGCGTTACGGCAAAAATCTCTGAAGCAGGGTCAGGAACAGGCTATCGGTACCATCCGTTTCGTTCGATCAGATCATAGACCTTTGCCGGCACAAAGGCGCGCATATTCTTTCCCTCGCCGATGCTCCTGCGGATAAAGGTAGAGGAGATCTCCAGCACGGGAGCATCGACTAACCGTACACGTTCACGCATCGTCTCCGGGATCACCACCTCCTCTCCCAGTCGGGGGTAGATCAGCACAGGATAGCTGCGGATGAGCCGTTCATGTTCTTTCCAGAGAGGCAGTTGGTTCCAGTTATCCGCCCCGATGATCAGCGTGAAGCGCTTGTCGGGGTACAGGGCCGTGAGCCGGTCGAGTGTGTCGATCGTATAGGAGGGGCGTGGCATGTGAAACTCCACATCCGACACCAACAGGCGAGGGTATGGTTCGATGGCACTCCGCACCATCTCTAAGCGATAGCGGTCATCGAGCAGCTCATCCGTATTCTTCAGCGGGTTGCGGGGGGTGACCACGAACCACACCTCATCGAGGGCAGTGAACGCACACACGTAGGAGGCCAGCATCAGATGTCCTGCATGAATGGGGTTGAACGAGCCGGAGAAGATACCGATTTTCTTTTGTTGCATGGTCTTTCTTCAATAAATGGGGTATTTGCCGCCCTCTCCGGCAAAATTAGCAAAAAAACCGATGTACCTGTGAGAGGTACATCGGTTTTTTCATTCGTTTTCATTCAGGGTACGTGCTAACCCTTTTTCTTGAAGAGGGAGATGATCCAGAGCAGCAGAACGGCACCAACCAAAGCAGTGACAAAGCTGGGGATCATACCGTTGCCGGCACTGATGCCGAGCAGTCCGAAGACCCAACCGCCAATGACTGAGCCGGCGATACCTACGAGTATATTCACCAGCAAACCGAAACCGCCGCCTCTCATCAATTTACCTGCAAGCCAACCGGCAATTGCTCCAATAATAACCCATCCTAACCAACTCATAATAAATTGTTTTTAAATATGAATAATTCATCTGACCGGGTATTAGGTCAGGTTTCCCTCAATAAACAGCAAAAAGCAATAAATTGTTTAAAATGAATGAATAAAATGTAACGGTTCAACTCATTCGGTTCTTATAATCGGCATAGATAAAGCGGCGATAAAGTTCAAAATGGCCGTCACGGGTCCACAGTCCGAGGGAGGGGTGCGTGACCCCGTTGAAGAGGGTAGTCTTCACGATAGTGTAGTGGATCATGTCTTCAAAGACAATACGGTCGCCCACCTGCAGGGGAGCATCGAACGACCAGTCGCCCATGAAGTCGCCGCTCAGACAACTGTTTCCCCCCATGCGGTAGGTAGGCTTTCCTGCCACCGGCTCCTGGTATGCACCCCGTATACGGGGTTTGTAGGGCATCTCAAGGCAGTCGGGCATATGACAGGCAAAGGAGACGTTGAGCATGGCGGTCTGCACCCCCTGGTTCTCCACAATGTCGGCGACGGTGGCCACCAGCACGCCGGTTTCCCAGGCGAAAGCGCTGCCCGGCTCCAGGATAATCTCCAGGTGGGGATAACGATTTTTCAGTGCCGTGAGCAAGGTAATCAGATGCTCTACATCGTAATCCTTGTGGGTCATCAGATGACCGCCGCCCAGGTTAAGCCATTGGATCTGAGAGAAGAGATGGCCGAACTGCTGTTCCACCACTGCCAGTGTCCGTTCCAGGTCGTAGGAATTGTTTTCGCACAGGTTGTGCAGGTGAAGGCCGCTGATCCCTTCCGGCAGGTGCTCCCCTATCCTGTCGGCAGTGACCCCCAGTCGTGATCCCGGCGCACTGGGGTTATAGAGGTCGGTCTCCACCACCGAGAAGCCGGGGTTGATGCGCACGCCGCAACGGATCTCCCTACCCGAAGCCTTCACCTGCGGGTAGAACCGCTCGAACTGCGAGAGGGAGTTGAAGGTGATGTAACTGCTGTAGCGCAGGAACGTCGGGAACTCCTCGTCGGTATAGGCAGGAGCATAGGTATGTGCCGGGCTGCCCATCTCCTCGAAGGCCAGCTGCGCCTCCGCCACCGAGCTGGCGGTGGATTGGCCGATATACTCCCGGATAATGGGAAACGCCTTCCAGAGAGCGAAAGCCTTGAAAGCGAGGATAATGCTGACGCCGGCTCGATCCTGTACCGATCGGATCAGCTGCAGGTTGCGCCGCAGCAGCTCCTCCTCCATCACGAAACAAGGCGAAGGTATTTGCGTAAAATCAATCATTGTGTGGTCATTTTCTTCATTTATTCAAGATGCTCCGGTGTACACCGCCCTCTCTCCCCTACGGCACACTCCCGGAAAATAGGTATAGAGAATCTTTTAGCACACTCTTTTCGGGTGCAATGATACAAAAAAACAGTGAAATAATCATCATGGCAGGGAAAACCGCTCACACAACAAAGATATTATGTAGAACAGTTCTAAATTAGTTTAATTTTTCCTATTTTTGTCCCCACATAAACAACAAACGATGTATCAGACCCCGAAGACAAAGATCAGGTCTGCCATGAAAATGGCCTGGCTGATCGATACCAACCCGAGCCTGCTGTTGATGCTGCAGCATTTCAACATCGATTTCCGGGTGAGCGACCTGACGGTGGGGCAGCTCTGCGGCAAGTATGACATCAGCGAGAACCTCTTCGTCAGTATCGCCAATCTTTACAACGGCTTCGACACGAAGGGTCATCAGCCCTTCACCCGAAAAGATCTGTTGCAGGTGATCGACTTTCTGCAGAGCAGCCATGATTACTACCGCAGCGACAAATACCCGCAGATCAGCGCCTATATCCGCCAGTTGCAGGAGCATCATCCTGTCAGGGAGATGAAGCTGCTGGAGAAGTTCTTCAACGAGTATTTCGCGGAGGTGCTGGAGCATCTGGATTATGAAGACAGCATCGCATTTCCCTACTTTATCACCCTGCTAAACAATGGCAAGGCGGAAGAAAAAGGAAAACGCTACTCCTCGAAAGAGTATGGGCGGCACCACACCGATATTGAGCTGAAGCTGCAGGATCTGAAGAACCTGCTGTTGAAGCATATAGACATTGAGGATCGCCTGGATCTGCGCCGCAAGCTGTTATTTGCGCTCTATGAGCTGGAGTTCGACCTCTATATCCACTCGCTGATTGAAGAGAACATCCTGATACCCTCCGGCGCGCTCATTGAAAAAGAATAAAATGTATACCCCCCCGCTTCATATCGCCATCATGGAGAACTCGAAGATAATCTTCGAGGGACTGCAGGCCATTATCTGCCACTCTTCACTCGATTGCTGCGTCAACCGGGTAGAAACACTTGAGAAGCTGACAGAAATGATAGAACACACCCCCATAGACATCCTGATTGCCAACCCCATGCAGTTTGTCAACCGGGAAAAAGAGATCAAGAAGCTGCGCAGGGCCTATCCTACGCTGGCCATTGCCGGCATCGACTTCGGCATCATCAACCACCAGCCGATGCTGACCGACCTCTCCTTCACGCTCTACGACTCTCCCGAACACATTCTCCACTCGCTGATGAAGCTGCAAGAGAAAAGCCGGTCGACGGAGCAGGAGAAGGAGGAGGACGACAACCTCACCCCACGCGAAATCGAGGTGCTGACCGGCCTGGTGAACGGCATGATCAACAAGGAGATCGCCCAACAGCTGCACATCAGCATCCACACGGTGGTAAGGCACCGGAAAAACATCACCCTGAAAACAGGGATCCGCAGCCAGTCGGGACTCACCATCTATGCCATCTCAAAGAAGATCGTCTCGATAGAAGATATCGACCCATAACATCCTGTATGACAACCGGTAAAGATCCGGACATTCCTCATGTGGAAGAGACCGGCTGAACGGATGGCGGCAAAAAAGGAGATACAAGCGTCGACTGCAATACCCATAAGTAAGCATTTTCCGACCGTATAATACCCCAAAAGGGGCATTGCAGGCAGCTTATTTTCTCACTACCTTTGCAGCGTTACACAAAAAAAATCAAATTCAGCATCACAATGAAACAAATTACCATCTATCGGATCTTATTCCTGTTTATGGCTATCCTCTTCAGGATATCCCTCTTCGCGCAGGCAGACGCAAGCGACGCCATGTTGTTTGGCGATGTTAAGGTAAAAGGTACCAACAACCACATACCCTATGCCACCATCTTCGTGAAGGGCACCACCATGGGCACGGCAGCCGACGAAACAGGGCACTTCAAGCTGGCCCACCTGCCGGAAGGAAAGCAGACCATCGTGGCACAGTTCGTAGGATTCAAACCGCAGGAAGTGGAAGTGATCATGAAGAGAGGCAAAGGCACGGAACTCTATTTCGAACTGGAGGAGGATCTGTTCAACCTGGAGCAGGTGGTGGTAACCGGCACCCGCACGCAGCACTATGTGAAGAACGTTCCGGTACGCACCGAGGTGGTCACCTCACAGGCGCTGAAGAGCAAGAATGCCTGGAACGTGTTCGAAGCACTGGAGGGAGTGCCCGGCATACGGGTGGAGAACCAGTGTCAGGCCTGCAACTTCACCATGGTGCGGATGCAAGGACTCGGCTCGGAGCACACACAGGTACTGATCAACGGGCAACCGATTTACTCGGGACTGGCCAGTGTGTACGGGCTGGAGCAGATCGGCACCGGCGATGTGGACCGCATCGAGGTAATCAAAGGTGCCGGCTCGGCTCTCTATGGCAGCAGCGCCATTGCGGGAGCCATCAACATCATCACCCGGGAGCCCTCTCCCGTGCCGACGGTGAGTGCTGACATCCAGCTCGGCAGCCACCAAACCAACATCTATAACCTCAACGCCTCCATGCGTAACGAGAAAGGCACTGTCGGCCTGAGCCTCTATGCGCAGAAGATCGACCATGGCGTGATCGACGCCACCGGTGAGGGAATGAACCGGGATGACGTGAAAAAGAAAGACGGAATCTCTGACCGGGTGGCCTCAAAACTGCACAACATGGGAGCAGCTCTCTACATCCACAATCTCTTCTTCGGAAACGATAAGCTGGTGTTCCGTGGCAAGGCAATCAACGAAAAAAGAGAGGGAGGGGTGATTACCGACGATCTGTACAAAAACCCTTTCTCCGAAGGGACAGAGAGCATTCATACCGACCGCTACGAGGCAGAAGCAAATTACCGCCTCGGCTTCAGCGGAGGCGAGTTGAACTTTAACAACTCATACATCAACCATAACCGCAACGCTACCAACGATTCATACCTGGGCGATTATATGGATACGCACGACGGCGCATCACCCGATGTACAGAAGTTACGGCCCTACTTAGCGAAGGAAAACTCGCTGATCAACACGCTGACCCTGGGAAAGCAGCTGGGTGAGCATAGCCTGCTGATCGGACTGCAGCATTATGTGACGCGACTGAACGAATCGGGCATGTATGTGGTGGTGGATGAGGCGAGCGACTGGTATGGCGACTCTTACCGCTCTACCGCACGCAAGCATGCACATGAGGCGGGTGCTTTCCTGCAGGATGAGTGGCAGGTGACAGACAATCTGACGGTGGTGCCGGGGGTACGCATCGACCACCACCACTCGGGAGAAGAGTACGCCTCCGACCGGAAGGTGTTTGACAGTGACTTTCCCGAGACATCGTTCAACAGGAACAGCGTCAACCCCCGGCTGGCCGTAAAATATCACGCCGGTGAACACCTCACCCTGCGTGCCAACGCTGGCACAGGCTTCCGTGCCCCCTACGGTTTTTCGGAGGACCTGCATCTCTGCAGCGGCTCCCCCCGTGTCTGGAAATCGTCGGATTTAAAAGCAGAGACCTCTCGCAGCATCAACCTCTCGGCCGACTATCACGGACACCGTTACCAGCTGAGTGCCAACCTGTTCTACACTTACCTGAAAGACAAGATCGACTTCAGTGATGCCGACGAACAGGTGAAGAACCTGGGCTATACCTATCAGTGGCGTAACATCGACGATGCGGTGGTGCAGGGCATCGAGATGAGCCTGCAGGTAAACCCGGTCCACTATCTCAGCATCGGAGCGGACGTTGGCTTTAACAAGGGAGTGTATCAAAATGCACGGGAAGACTGGAAAAATACCGAATATGAGAACGTAAGCGACCGCATCCCCCGTTTCCCGTCCACCACCGGAAGCATAAAGGCGGAATACACGCCCTATGGTTGGAACTTTACGCTCTACGGGCTCTACCAAGGGAGCATGTACATCGACTACTTCAGCGAAGAGGCAGCCAGCGCGAAGATCAAAAAGAGCGACCCCTACATGACGGTGAATGCAAGCCTCTCAAAAACTTTCGGCAAGGTACGCCTTTACGGTGGCGGGAAAAATATCTTCAGTTACCTGCAGGATGAGAAACACCTGGATGACGCGGCTTTCCTCTATGCACCGGTTTACGGTGCCCTCTGGTACGCCGGCATCTCGGTCAATATCACTCACTGATCGTGCGCATGTCGCACGATAACAACTAAATCTTTTGACTCGCAAGGGTTTGCGACCTGTATAGGCCCGCGATCGCTAAAAGAACTGCTGCACAACCGTTCAAATCCGCACATCACTCCGATGCTGCGGGTTTGCTTTTTCGGACTCATGCGAAACATTTTAACCTTCTTATACGTTTCATTCCTATCACTGGTAGCGGTCAGCGGACGAACAGGCACATCGTCAGAGAATGTATCCGAGAATAAGTGAATTACACACAACAACCAGTAATATATAGGATATGAAGATTCATGAATACCAGGCAAAGGAGATGTTTGCCGCCTACGGGATTCCGGTAGACCAGAGCATCATCTGCCGCTCGGTGGAAGATGCCGTAAAGGCATACGAGCAACTGGATGTACGGAAGGTGATTGTCAAAGCGCAGGTGCATACCGGCGGCAGGGGCAAGGCGGGCGGCGTGAAGCTGGCAAACGGCGAAGCGGAGCTGCGCAGGCATGCCGCCGCTATCCTGGGGATGGATATCAAAGGGTTCCCTGTGGACCGCATCCTGGTGGGCCAGGCGGTACACATCGACAAGGAGTATTATGTCAGCTACGCGATTGACCGACGCAGCAAGTCGGCCATCCTGATGCTGAGCCGCGAAGGCGGTATGGAAATCGAAGAAGTAGCCCACACCACACCGGAGAAGATCCACAAGTTCGTGATCGACCCTTCCATCGGGGTACCCGACTACCTGGCACGAGAAGCGGCCTTCACGCTGTTCGACGATATCGCCTCGGTGCGCCGGGCGGCAGTCATCTTTCAGAAGCTCTACAAGCTCTTCGTGGAGAGCGATGCCTCGCTGGCGGAGATCAACCCGCTGGTGCTCACCCAAGAGGGAGAGATCATGGCGATCGATGCGAAGATGACCTTCGACGATAACGCCCTCTACCGCCACCCGAAGATCGCGGCACTCAACGAGCCTACCGAAGAGGAGAAGAAGGAGCAGAGCGCCAAGGACAAGGGGTTCAGCTACGTGCAGTTAGTCGGCGAGATCGGCTGCATGGTGAACGGCGCCGGCCTGGCGATGGCCACCATGGACATGATTAGGCTCTACGGCGGTCATCCTGCCAACTTCCTCGATATCGGCGGCAGCTCCAACCCCACCAAGGTGATCGAGGCGATGAAGCTGCTGCTGGATGACAAGCACGTGAAGGTGGTGCTGATCAACATTTTTGGGGGCATCACCCGCTGCGACGATGTCGCCAGCGGCCTGCTGGAGGCACTCCGTCAGATCAAAACCGAGGTGCCCATCGTGATCCGCCTGACCGGCACCAACGAGAAAGAGGGGCGTGCCCTGCTGCAGGGCACCCGCCTGCATGTAGCCGAAACCATGGGCGAAGCCACGCAGCAGGCAGTGACATTATCGGAACAATCACCAGACGCAAAAAATCACACCCTATGAGCATACTGATCGATAAGACAAGCCGGCTGATCGTACAGGGCATCACCGGCCGCGACGGGCGGTTCCACGCCTCCAGGATGAAAGCATACGGCACCCACGTGGTGGGGGGCACCTCACCCGGCAAGGGAGGTGAGCTGGCCGACGGCATCCCGGTGTTCAACACGGTGCGGGAAGCGGTGTGGAAGACCGCTGCTGACACGTCGGTGATCTTCGTGCCGGCACCCCTGGCAAAGGATGCAATGATGGAGGCAGCCGACGCCGGCATCAAGCTGGTGGTCTGCATCACCGAAGGGGTCCCCACACTCGACGTGGTGGAGGCCTACAGCTACATCCGGCGCAAGGGAGCCCATCTGATCGGGCCCAACTGTCCGGGACTGATCTCACCGGGAAGGAGCCTGGTGGGGATCATGCCCACGATGATCTTCAGGGAGGGCAGCACGGGCGTGATCAGCCGCAGCGGCACGCTCACCTATGAGGTGGTCTACAACCTTACAGAGAAGGGCTTGGGGCAATCGACCGCCGTGGGCGTGGGCGGCGACCCGGTGGTGGGCCTTTACTACCGGGAACTGCTGGAGATGTTCGAGAACGATCCCGGGACCGACGCCATCGCGCTGATCGGCGAGATCGGCGGCGACGCGGAGGAACGGGCAGCCGAATATATCCGGGATCATGTGACCAAGCCGGTGACAGCCTTCATCGCCGGGCAACAAGCCCCTCCCGGCAAGCAGATGGGGCATGCCGGCGCCATCATCTCCAGCGGGTCGGGCACCGCCGCCGAGAAGATCGCCGCCTTCGAGGCGGTGGGTGTGCCGGTGGCCCGGGAGCCGGGGCAGATTCCCGAGCTGCTCAGGAGCAGGAGATAAATTCCACAGGTGGGTCCCCCTATTCCATCTGCGTTTTTTGAAATTCTCTGCGTTTTTTGATGACAATAATACGTAAAAAGACAACCACTCACGGGTTAATTCCATATATTTGCAGCACATTGAGGGTTAACGAACAAAAGGCTATATGACAACGAGGAGAGATTTTATGAAGCAAGTAGCGATTGGCACAGCCGCCATATCGGTAGGAGGAGTCCTGCCGGGTTTCAGTGCGAAGAGCTACAGGAATATTGTCGGTGCCAACGACAAGATCAGGATGGGCGCCGTGGGCGTCAATGCAAGAGGTAACGCCCTGGCAGGCGGATTTGCCCGTGAAAAAAACTGTGAGATCGCCTATGTGTGCGATGTAGACAAGAGAGCCATCGCCAAATGCATCACCAACGTGGAGAAGATCGGCGGCAACAGAGCGATCGGCGAGAAAGACATCCGCAAGCTGTTGGAGTTCAAAGACCTGGACGCAGTAATCATTGCCACTCCCGAACACTGGCATGCTCCGGCCGCCCTGATGGCGATGAAGGCAGGCAAACATATCTATTTAGAAAAACCCACCAGCCACAATCCTGCCGAAAATGAGATCCTGCTGGAAGCAGTGAAGAAATACAAGGTGGTTGCAGCCACCGGGATGCAGCGCAGATCATGGCCGAATATAGCCCGTGCGATCCGCGACATACAAGACGGAGCCATCGGTGATGTGCATTACGGCAAATGCTGGTATGCCAACAATCGCTCCTCTATCGGCGTGGGCAAACCGACGGCTATTCCTGACTGGCTGGACTGGGAGCTGTGGCAGGGCCCTGCTCCCCGTGTAGAGGCATACAAGGATAACTTCCTGCACTATAACTGGCACTGGTTCTACAACTGGGGAACCGGTGAAGCAGGTAAC
>Ga0265294_10002307_pt1 | contig 25146 bp, 26 predicted proteins | sample MunlanPumphouse3_FD_192504 | JGI IMG/M metagenome (GOLD analysis project Ga0265294, IMG submission 192504) | Groundwater microbial communities from a municipal landfill in Southern Ontario, Canada - Pumphouse #3 | ecosystem: Environmental > Aquatic > Deep subsurface > Groundwater | place... | reverse complement strand
TCTTCTGAGGTTTAAGGTTCACGAGCAGACTTTCGGGTGATTTTTTCAGCTCGGTCTGTATCTGTGCGTTCATTAGGACTCTGTCGCGTATGGTCTGAATATCTTTGCCGCTCAAACCTTCCTTAAAGCAGTAAGTGTAAGATATCATCACCGCACCGACTTTATATCCCTTGTCCTTCAGCTCTTCGGTTATAGTTTCGGATTCGGGGTTCATCACTCCCGGCTGGAAAGCTATCTCAAGCCTGACGGGAAAGTCAGGGAAGAAGTCGTTCTTTAGGGTATAAGTTTCGGTTATGGGGCAGCACAGAACATCCTTCGCGATCACTTCGGAGTCATTTTCCCCGATCCCCTGAATATAGAAATTCTTGATGATCTTCAGTTCGTTCACACTGATGGACAAAAACTCTCTGATGCTGTCCTTTACATGCTTTTCCTTGGGGTCTTTCACGACCGCCGATACCGATATTTTCTTTATGAGATCCGACATTTTCACCTCGTTTTGTAAGAGCCGGAAATATAATATTTTGCACATTTAATTGCAATCGGAAATTTTCTTGTTAAAATTCACCTAATCAAATTAGTTGACAGGTCGTAATAATTGAATTATATTTTTCTTCCCTTTTACCGCTGGGTAGAATTGCGGAAAGTTTGTTCATTTCAATAAATAATAACGGAAAACCAAATGTACAACAAAAGAGTAGTTGTAGCTATCGGCGGCAATTCGCTGACACCGACCGACAAATCCAACTGGATCAGCTCGCAGTACAAAAATACAAGGACGAGCATCGAGTCCCTTATTCCTCTTGTCGAGCAGGGTTATTCGGTAGCGATAACTCACGGCAACGGACCGCAGGTCGGGATCGCTTTGAAAAGGGTGGAAGAGACAAGGAACACTCTCCCCGAAGTTCCGCTTGGGGTACTGGTGGCGGACACGGAAGGCAGCATGGGTTACATGATAGAGCAGTCTCTTCAGAACAAGCTCTTCGACAAAGGCCTCAAGATCCCTGTTACAACGATCCTTACGCAGGTGATAGTCGATAAGGACGATCCGGCGCTTTTAAACCCGACGAAGTATATCGGCAGTTTCTATACCGAAGAGGAAGCCAAGAAATTCGCGGCTGACTTCGGGTGGACGGTCAAAAAAGACGCCGACAGAGGATGGAGAAGGGTAGTTGGTTCGCCTAAACCGATAGATATTGTGAACAAGGGAACCATCAAAAGACTGCTCGATCAGAATAATATCGTAATAGCGGCCGGAGGAGGAGGAATACCTGTTTATCTGGATGAGAAAAGGCATTTTGAAGGCATAGACGCAGTGATAGACAAGGATATGGCCAGCGCGCTTCTCGGAAATCTGGTCGGCGCGGATGAGCTATATATAATGACGGCGGTGAATAAAGTCGCTCTTAATTTCGGTACTCCCGAACAGAAGAACCTTGATATTATGACCATGTCGGAAGCGGACAAATATTTGAACGAGGGACATTTCCCCTACGGAAGCATGGGACCGAAAATGAAATCCGCGATAATGTTTCTTCGCAACGGCGGTAAAAGAGTGATAATCACAGCTATAGACAAGCTGATGGACGCAATAGAAGGAAAAGACGGAACAAGCATTGTTCAGGACTAAAAATATAACTCAAAGGCGGAAAATCTATGAGTGAAAAGATCAACATTCCCGATCATTACAGCAAATGGGAATCCGATGTCAAGATCGGTAAAAAGGACGACCATGTTACGATCGGCTACTGGCGCGACGGCTGCAAAGGCTGCGGGATCTGCGTCGATGTGTGCCCGAAACAGGTCTGGGAAATAATCGAGGCCAAGGACAAATGGAACGGACAGGTCGTTCAGGTCACCGACGCTTCAAAATGTATAAAATGTATGCTCTGCGAGATCCACTGTCCGGATTTCTGCATCAAGATCTACTAACTAAAAATTTAAAGAGGTATAACCTTGAAGAAATCAGTAAGATTCTACTCCGGAGCGGAGCTTGTGGCTAAGGCTGCTATTGACGCAGGCTGCAGGTTCTTCGGAGGTTATCCCATTACCCCTTCCTCCGAGATAGCGGAATATATGTCCGTTCATATGCCGAGGGTCGGGGGAACATACATACAAATGGAGGACGAGATCGGGGCCATGGGTTCGATCATCGGAGCGTCCCTGACGGGCGTCAAGTCGCTTACGGCTACGAGCGGACCGGGATTCTCTCTTAAACAGGAGAACATCGGCTACGCTTATATGGCCGAAGTACCTTGCGTTGTATGCAACGTTATGCGCGGCGGTCCGTCCACGGGACTTCCGACTGCTCTTGCTCAGGCGGATATCATGCAGGCTAAATGGGGAACTCACGGCGACCACCCCGTAATAGCGCTGACCCCCGCTTATCTTGAGGAGATCTACGAACTTACGATCAAAGCTTTCAATTTCGCCGAAACATACAGAATGCCTATCATGCTTCTTCTCGACGAAGTGATCGCGCATCTGAGCGCCGCCATCGAGCTGCCTGACAAAGAAATGCTTGTAATAAAGAACAGGAGAAAACCGACTGTGCCGCCTGAAAAATATTTCCCCTACGATACAGCTTACGGCGATGTTCCTCCGATGGCGAATTTCTTTGAAGGCTACAGGTATCATGTAACGGGCTTGAGCCACGACAAAACAGGATTCCCGACAACAGATCCGGACCTCGTTCAGGCTGATCAGGAAAGACATCTGAGAAAAGTTAAAGCTCACATAAACGAGATCATCGATTACGAATACTATATGATGAAAGATGCGGAAATCATCATTTTCGCTTACGGTTCAACCGCAAGAGCCGCGAGAGTGGCTGTAGATAACGCGAGAAAGCTCGGTATAAGGGTCGGAATGATGAGGTTCAGAGTAATATGGCCTTTACCTGAAGCCGAGATCCTTAAGCTCTGCAGTAAAGCAAAAGCCATAATCGTTCCGGAAATGAACATGGGTCAGCTTAGCGATGTTATTGAAAGATACGCGGCCGACAGAACAAAAATCATGAGAATAAATCATGTTGGAGGTGTGCCTATCCATCCTACTGATGTTCTCAATGTTATAAAGGAGGCGTTATAATGGCTTTCGAATATGAAAAATATTTAAGAATGGACAAAATCCCTCACCTCTGGTGCCCGGGATGCGGCATCGGCGTCGTATTGAAAGCTATGCTTAGAGCTGTTGAGAATGTAGGCTGGGAAAAGAACGATATAGCTTTCGTATCCGGGATCGGGTGTACCAGCAGAGCGCCGGGATATATCGACTGCAACACGCTTCACACTACACACGGAAGGGCTCTTTCTTTTGCGACCGGCATCAAACTTGCCCAGCCCGCCAAACATATCGTCGTCTTTTCAGGCGACGGCGACGCGACCGCTATTGGGGGTAATCACTTCATCCACGCCTGCAGAAGGAACATCGATATGACCCTCGTTGTCGTTAATAACAACACCTACGGAATGACAGGCGGACAGCACTCCCCCACAACTCCTATTGGTTACAAGGCCAGCACAACTGTTTACGGCAACATCGATCCAACTTTCGACATCTGCCTTCTCGCAAAGGCCGCCGGAGCCTCATATGTCGCAAGAGCGACAGTGAATAAGGGAAAAATGCTTGAAAAATACATCACGAAAGGATTCGAGCATAAAGGTTTCTCGGTAATAGTAGCAACCGCGAACTGCCATACTCAGTTCGGCAGAAAAAATAAAATGAGCGATCCTATATCTGTCAGAAAATGGATAGAATCAAGAGAGATACCGATCGAGAAAGCCCGTACCATGAAGGCTGCCGAGCTCAATGACAAGATCATAACCGGCGAGTTTATCACGCATGATGAAGAAACTACATGGTGGGAAAATTACAACCACCCGATACACGAATATACCGCGGCTTATCAGACAATAAGGGACAAAGCCCAGGAAAAAAAATAATAACGACGGAGATAAAAAATGAAATTCGATCATTATGAAGCCCGATTCGCAGGAGTTGGAGGACAGGGTGTCATTCTTGCCGGTAAGATACTGGCTTACGGGATGGTCAGTTTTGAAGGCTGCAGGGCTATTGAAACACCGACTTATACAGCTCAGGTGAGAGGCGGAGCGACAAAAGTTGATGTCGTTATTGACAAGAACCATATCGAATATCCGAGATCAGAAAGCCTCGATTTCTTTCTTTCGCTCCATCAGAAATCGTTCACTATTTATTATAAGGAGATCAAACCCGACGCGATAGTTGTAGTTGATCCCAACCTCACTCCAAACATACCTGCCAATATTCCGCAGAAACTTGTTATGGTGGATCTGGTCGAGATCGCAAAGAAGCAGATGGGAAAGACACTTTACGCGGCTGTAATAGCAGTGGGTTTGTTTGCCGGAATCACGAAAGTGATCAAGGAAAGCAATATTCAGAAAGCCGTACTTGACAACGCTCCGAAAGGAACAGAAATAGACAATCTTAAAGCTGTCAAGATAGGGATCGAACTCGGGAAAAAGGCATTGAAATCGAACGATAAGGTCGTAAAGCTGACTATCGACGATGTTGAGATCCCGGAAGAATAACGGTAAATAAAGATCAGGGATGTTATATGCATGAACTTAGTCTCTGCATGGTGAAACCCCATGCCTTCTCGACAAGAAAGCTTGGAACCATAATATCTATGCTCGAAGCCGAAGATTTTCATATTGTCGGCATAAAATCCGTGAAGCTTACGCCTGAAATGGCAAGAAGGTTCTATTTTGTTCATGACGGGAAAGAATTTTTCGGAAGACTTACCGATTATATGAGCTCGGGGACGGTTGCGGCGATATGCGTTGAAAAAGAGAACTGCGTGGCGGACTTAAGAAAGCTCGTCGGAGCCACAGATCCGGCCGAGGCTGCTGAAGGGACTATCAGGCGTACCTGCGGAACGACCAAGGAAAAGAATGCGGTGCATGCCTCAGACTGTGTCGAGAACGCAAAAAAGGAGATCAGGTTCTTCTTCTCCGACATCGAGCTGTATTCCTACAGATTTATTCAGTACTAGAACACGATTCAATACAAATAAAAAATCCGGACAATTTTCCGGATTTTTTATTTTCAAGTGCCCGGGACTGGGATCGAACCAGCACAGCATTGCTGCCACCAGACCCTGAACCTGGCGCGTCTGCCAATTCCGCCACCCGGGCAGTTTTACAGGGGGTAAATATATGAAATATTATCTTTTTGTCAAGTATTGACTTTTCCTAAAAAATGTATTACATTGTTATACAGGCAGTTAAAACAGGAGAAGATCATGAACGAAATGATAACCATAAGGATACCGAAGGAACTTAAGGATGATCTGGAAAAGATCAGTGTATCAATTCACAGGCCGCTAAGCGATCTGGTCAGAGAGTCTTTGAGGAAATTTGTGGCTGTCGAAAGATTCCGCCAGCTCAGAGAAATGACCACACCTTATGCTAAATCAAAAGGCATATTAACTGACGAAGACATCCTCGGTAGTGAGAAATGAAGCTCGTTTTAGATTCAAATGTCATTCTTGCCGCTTTTGCAACAAGAGGATTGTGCGCTGAAATCTTCGAATCATGCATTGAAAAACACGAAATTGTAATAAGCGCACAGATAATTCACGAAGTATCCGCGAATTTATCTAAAAAGTTCAAAATGCCTCAGGATAAAATCACTCTGATCACCGACTACCTGAAAGAATTCTGCACTCTTGCAGAGACCGATATCCAATCCGAAAAAGTCTCACGCGATCCCGACGATGACGGGATATTAAACCTGGCATTAGTCAGCGGCTCCGAATTTATCATCACAGGAGACAAAGACCTGCTTGTTCTTGAAGAATACAAAGGGATAAAGATCGTTTCGCCGAGAGGATTTATAGAAACAACTTAAGAGGTGCCGCATGAACAAAAAAATAGAAAGACTATTCTACATCGACAGGACTATCCGACAGAAAGGCTGCGTTACTAAAAAGCAAATAATGACAAGATTCAATGTTTGTGAGTCCACAGCGAAAAACGACATTAACGATATAAGAGACAAACTAAATCTTGGGATATATTATTCAGGTACAAAAAAAGGATACACATACAAGGAAAACACTGATCTGAACATGCTGTCTTTTATTGCCGAGAAAACAGTTATCTTCTACGCTCTTATAAAGGAACTTTTATCGAACAGAAACTTTGCTCCTATCATAACAGAAAGAGTTCTCGAGGAACTTAAAAATAACGTACCTGAAGAGTATAGGGCTTCGGAAGGCAAGATCAGCTTCATGCTTTCGGAGGCTGAGAATCCGGAAATGGATAAGTTCGAAGCTGTGATTAATTCGATAATAAACAACACCTGCCTTGAAATATCCTACAAAGACGCCAAAGGCATGAGCAGTTTGAGAACAATTGAACCTCTTCACATTTATCATTATCAGGGAAAATGGGCAGTTTTTTCGTTCTGCAGGAAAGCTGGAGAGTACAGGGTATTCAACCTTACAAGGATCACTAAATTTGAAGCAACAAAAATAAAATTCAGGATTGAGAATCACCCGCAGAATATCATTGACGATCACCTTAACGAGGCTTTCGGAGTAGCCAGAGGCAAAGAGATCGAACAGGCTGTTATATGGTTCTACGAACCCACAAGCCACCATGTAGAAGATCAGAAGTGGCATCCGGATCAGATCACGGATCATCTAACAAGAAAAGGCAAAAAAATACTTCAATTCACCATTCCCGTAGCGAAATATGAAGAGCTTGTAGGCAGAGTACTGAGGTACGCTCCAGACGCCGAGATCAGATCGCCGGGAGCTTTAAGGAAATTCTGGCTCGACAAGATCAGATCTCTTTCGGTCAGATATTTAAAGAAATAAAATACCCCCACAATATTTACGGATCAAGTCAAGTTTATTGCCTTAACCAATTATTAAATTATAACGGTTAATAATAACTTGGAGTTTCTATGAAAGACAGAATGACATGCGGAATAACCGAGATCGATAATGGACTGAGCGGCTTTTACTACGGCGACCTTGTTCTTTCGACATCAAGACCGGGCCACGGAAATATTTATCTGCTGATCTCAATAGCGAGAGGGATATGCTTCAGTGCTAAAGACAGCCCCAAATGCCTGATCTTTACAAACAACGAAAGAAAGAACTGCGCATATTACCAGACGGGGGATGAAGGAATATTTACTTATTATAATTATGCAGCAAAAGACCTGCAATGCTTCAAAAAAGAACTTGTCTCAGTAATAAAGACCACTGGGGCGAAAATTATTATTGTGGAAAACATCGAGCTGGATTTCGGGAAAAGTTCTGACTTTTATAGATACCTTAAGAAAACAGCTTCGGATTCGGAGATCCTTATCTTCGTTAAAGCAAATATGTCACGGAACTCTGAAAGGAAAAGCTACTTCGACCCGAAGATCGCGGACATTGAAGGCTCCGCCGTACTTGAACAGGTGGCAGACAAGTTCATAATCATGCACAGACTTGATGTACTCGGAATAAAGGACATGTCGGGAAGGGATCAGCGCGATCTGACCGATCTCAGGCTCTGCTCGGGGGATGTTCTGAGAACCGATACGAAATATATACTCTTCGACAGCGAAAAGCGTATTTTCAAAGATTTCACGCCCGACGATAAAAGGTACGGGTATTATTACTTATAAAAGGAGGACTCATGAAAAAACAATCTGTAACAGAAAAAAATACAGTCCCCGGCCGCATCTATTTCAAGAACCCGAAGACGGGAGAAATACAGAGCACAGGAACAGGCTTTAACTATCCGCTAAGCGCATTCTCAATAGCCTGGGGGATCCCGCTCTTCATAAAGAACCTGCATTCATGGGGCTACATCTACCTCACCTTCATGTCCGTCTATCTCCTGCTCTACCCGCAGTTCAGGAACAGAGAATTCGGTGCAATAATCGTCTTAATCCTCGTTATAGGAACATTATCAACTTACCTCGGCTTCAAAGGCAACCGACTCCTCGCCATCAACTATCTCCAGAACGGCTGGCAGATACAAAATCTTGAAGAATCAGGAGTTGCCGACACTTACAGAAAATGGGGCCTAGAAATAAAATAGTAGTTTTTAAAGTTATAAGAAGAAAATTTAATGTAAAATAACTCAGAGAGGTTAATTTTCTTACCCGCTCAATGTGTTATATTTCTAACGAGGTCTCGCAGCCGTCAGGGGAATTTGATGGATTATTAAAGAAATTCCCCTGTGTTTTTTTCTTGACATAGCATTTAAAAAGATTTAAAATCAGTTATCAGAAGTTCCGATCCCGGAATAAAACCCCGATCTGTATTCTTTGAGACGGGATGAAATAGTATCATGTTAAATTACAATACAAGAAGTTAAGGAATGAAAACATGAGAAACAAAAAGGCACGTACGAAATAAGATACAGGAAAGTAATATGGCAAAAGCAAAAAAAGCAGTAGAACAAATTGTAGCAGATATCAACGAAGTAGGTTTCGTAATCGATCCCAACCTTTTGGATTTGGAAGGCAAAGATAATTATCTTAACTGCCTTGCGATAATGTCAGACCCGAAAAATATTGAAAGACTTGAGAAACTTATAGATTTATTCAATTTTACCCCTTCGAAAATTGAAGGTTTGAAAGAGTTGAATAAAACAGTTAACGATAGAATAATAGCTGATATAACAAGATTTTTTAAGCTTCAAGATAATATTTTGAAGTACAGTGTTGCGATAGATGTTATAGGTTTATCCAAAACAAATAAACTACCAGATGTTAAGAGATTCTGCGATAATATAGGCTTGGAATTAGATAATTTTGATTTATTAAATCAGATATCTGATATTTTTCAAAAGAAAAATTATGACAATCTATTCCTTATATGTGTTATGAATGACACTCCTATAACTCAATACTTGTTAAAAAAATTGGAACCCTTAGATAAAGTTAGAAGCTTTTACATGGAGTACCTTTCGTTTGATGTTCTCTACAAAGTGAAATGGGATAAAAGAAACAAAACCGGCGATTACCGCCCTGCCGAAGAACATGTATCTAATCTCCAATTCTCTAAATATTTAAATCTCTTATCAAAAATTTATGAAAGTAAAATAACTTTCAAGAAAAAGATACTTTACCTAAACTCAGAACCGATTATTGATCTTAGTATGTCAGGAATTGAATATGATGTGAAAACTAAGTCGTTTTCTGGAAATAAAAAACCTGTTACAGGAGTTTACCCCGAAGCTACTTTAGGGTATGCTGAATTTGTGGCGATTGTATTAGAGCGAGATATTAAAGTACTAACATTTTATGAGATCGATACTAAACACTTTTCACTTGATAAGGCGATTGTTATCCATTATTTTGAATTCGGTAATATAAAAGAACTAATTCACGACGAAACAGGCTTTGGATATTTTTATTATGTTAAAAGCAATGATACTAACTTAACCTATGATACCGCATATTATGTTTTAACACCTGCTCAAAAACCTCAAAAAGATCTGACTTTCCGCCTGATGAAAAAAGTAAAATAAGGACTTTAAAATGGCTAAGAACTCAATCATTGATATGCTCCAGAATAATAATGAAAAAGAAATAAGCGAAACTCATCCTGCAGCCAATCTCGATATTGAAGGTAAAAACCTTTATATAAATGTTTTGGGCTTCTTCGCAGGTATAGAAGGCAAAATTCCCGAAAAATTCGAAGTATTTTTAAAAAATACGATATCTCAGATCGGACTGCAGAAAAGTAAGATCCTTGAAATTACTGAAATGGCTGATAATCCAAATCAGGAAATTTTATCTGAAAGCATAGATTACTTCATTAATAAATCTGAAAAATATCATTTGGTAATTGATTGCCTTACTATGGCAGAAATCTTGAATCCAATTGAGCAGAAATTCACTGACATTCTGATGGACAAATTCAGATTTGACGCTGAGGAAAAGGATTTCTTTCAATCAATTCACTCCATTATAAAAACCGCTGATGTAGAAAAGGCTTTTTACAAGCTTGTTGACAATAATATATTATTCGAGAAGTTTAAACAGGTGCTAAAAACACATTCTATTGATTTAGAAGAATTTAGAAAAAAACTGGTATCAATCTTAGATTTCGAAACTGAAGATTTTCTAGTTAACAATATTGATGAGACAAATAAATTATATGATAAAATCCTAGGTTTTGAAATCCAAGAAGGAATTAAAATCAAGGATTACAAAGGATTTAAAATTTCGAAGAGTTATGTAACCAACAGACAGTTTATAGAATATTTGAAGTATTTGAATAGCAAATGCAAATTACAGAAAATCAAAACACAAATTGAAACATCACAGGACTCTTCTTCATCCCTTCAATTACTCTCTACATCTCGACAAAAAGAAACCAATAAGGATTTAATATATTTGATTGATGACATAGACAATTTTCACCTATGTATTTCTAATTCCGCTATAAAATTCGATAACGATATTTTTACGACAAGTAAAAGTAATTGTAATTCACCAATAACCGGAATAGATATGAAATCCGCTGAAAAGTATTGTGCTTTTTTATCTAAAGTAATTGGAGGCAACGCCATTTATAGACCAAAAATTGAACAGAGGAGTAAAAAAGAAAATATGAATAATAATCACATTTCTGTAATAATTGAAGTGATGGAATTCTATGTAAATCAGTCAAAAAACAAGCCTGATTTGAGTTTTAAAAATGATACAAGCTTTAAAATTTTAATAAAAGAGGATAAGGGAAAATAAATGAGCACAAACAAAATTATGAATCTCGTTAAGGGAAATGTGTCAAACTTAACAGACGACACTCATCCGGCAGCTAATCTCGACATCGAAGGGAAAAATCATTACCTGAATGTTCTCGCGCTTTTTTCAAATGTTGACGGCGAGGTCTCAGAGGCTGAACAAGTTTACTTGAAGAAACTGATAAAAGAATTCGGTCTGCCTTTTAAAAAACTCGAAGAGCTGGTTCAATTGGCAGAAAATCCCGATGAAGAAGTTGTATCTGAATTCATGGAATATTTTAGAAACCGTAACGAAAAATATCATCTTTTGATAGACTGTTTTACGCTTGCAGGAAAAAAAGGAGAAGTTCATGAAGCTGAAAGTGAGCTTATCGGTTATTTTATTCAAAACTTTAAAATTTCAGAAAGTGAAAGAAAATTTATAGAAAAGTTACCGGAAATTATTGAAAGCAAAAATACCGAGAAAGCTTTCAATCTGCTGTTTGACCACACGAATCTTTATGACAAACTCAAGCCTATATTGCTTCCGTATGGAATTGATTTGGTGAAATATCATGAAGAATTGAAGATAATTTTAGATTTTGAAACAGAAGATTGGGAAACAAATAAAAATAAATTAATGGCTGATAATTTTGAACCGGCGACCAAGCCTGTTGCAACAAAACAATTTGGTGTTTTTCTGAGATATTTAGCTCTAAAATTTAATTTATTTACAGAAACTAGTGGAGATAATGAAAATATTATGCTTGTAGATAGAAATGAGAATATTTATTTCGACATTACTGCATCTGAATTTTCTTTTGAAAATGATTACTTATCTTGGAATGATGACGATAAACCTGTTACTGGATTCAGTTTTAAAATTATCAATCAATTCACTGATTTTCTTAACAAAATAACCAATTTTGAATCTGAAGTAATAACATTTAATAAACTTGCTTATGACGATTGGCATACTTTTAAAATTCCACAATATCCTGGTAATGGATCAGAAATTAATAGCTATAACTTCGATGAAATAGTCAAAATAGGCCAAAACTACTATCTCCTTAATAAAGGTGGAAGAGATTACTGGCATGCTGCTGGTAATGAATGGAGATTGATTGGGTTAACCGGCAGTTTTGCATGTGCGGATTCTCCAAAAGAATTCAGCCCCAATCTTACTTTTCGCTTGATGAAGAAAGTTGAAGCAAAAAAATCAGAAAACAAAACAAAAAAATGAGGTAAATACAATGAAAGTAAGAGGTACGATCAAAAAACTTGATTTAAAGAACAATGAGATTGCCATTAGTTTAAAAGATGTGATAAGGATAAATCATATTGATTATGTTTTTGTGATTGATGACAAATGTAAATTGTTAAGTGATTTCATTCATAAGATAAAAAAAGAAAAGGTATTTAAAGTTGTCGCATTCAATGATACTTTGCTTTATCAATTTTATAAGGACAATCAGCTTCTGATTTTTTATATAGATCTTAAGAAGAAAACCATAACCAATATCGAAGTAATCAGTGAATAGTTCTTACTCAAGATATTTCCCGGAAACTGTAATTCTTCTTGGAGCCGGAGCTACATCTAATTTGATGTCATCAAGTGTAGGAATAGCTAAATTCTTCACAAAAATATTGTGCGGGGATGAAAAATATTTTGAGAGAAATATAAATGAATCCTGTTATATTTTTTTGGATGAACACAAAAAAGCACTACAATCTCTTCTAATTATTCTAGGTGCAGAAGGGAATTTTAATAGCGAAACTGAAATAAAAAATAAATCCGCTTTTTATGCGAATAAATACGGAGGAAAAGCCGATCAAATAAAAATCGAGTTAAATAAGTTGAAAGAACTTTATAATTGGGAATGTTTCAAGGCTATAGCAAACAGCACAGAAAAATACTCCGATGGAAATATTAATATTCAGACTTTTTACACTCAGTTGGATTTATTGATAATTAGCAACTCGGGTTTTAAAACAAAAGACAAGTTTTTCTACAATCATGAAGTTGTATCGGCTTTAAATTGCGCATTGTTGCTAAACAATATACTTCTATTTTGCGAATCATATAGTAAGATCAAATCAACACCCGATTTAGTAAGAAAATATGAATCTTTTTTTGAAGCGCAAGCCGATGAAATGAGGCTAGAAGCAATAGAAAGGGAAAATATACCATACGGTTCAAGAGATTTTATTTTGTTTTCTTATGCAATAGTCTCTTTCAATTGGGATCCTGTCCTTCTAGGTATGATGTTTCATGCTCAAAAAACTATGAACCACAGTAATAAAGTTCCTTGCCTTGGGGAAAAGTGTCAAAAACTAAGACTGTTTAATGATTTTGGCACAATTATCGGAAGCCTGAGAAAAGATCATAATGATATTGAACCTTATGTTTGGTATCAGGGGCACGAATCCATTGCCACCAGGTTAAACGATAAAGATTATCCTAATAGGATTATGAGAGTCGGGAAATATTTGTGGCCGCATGGTTCGTCAGCATTTAGAGTTTGTCCTGTATGTAAAAAGACTAATTTTGTTGTAAGAAATATAAGCAACGGTACCGATTATCTAAACTACTACGGGCCTTTAATCCTGCCAGAATTTAATACTAACTTTTCAGAGAGATATCTACTTACCGAGAAAGAAAAAGAAGCATTTAATAAAGGAATTTTCGATGCCATTGAATGTTATGAATGCGGCAATATTACACGCATGATTGACTCCCAGATAATTTACCAAAGTAATGTTAAGGGTGAAAAACCTCCATTACTTCAAGAAGCTACAAATGAAATGAGTGTGCTTATTCGAAAGGCTAAACACTTGATTTTTAACGGTTACTCTTTACCTCCCGACGATACAATATACAGATCAATGATAATGTCTGCTATAGCTGATAGAGATATTGTTAAAGATAATAGGCTGAAAATAACTGTTGTCAATTATTGCGAAAGTTTACACAATAAGGCTTGGTACTATAGAGATGAGTTAAGCATGTTTATTAATAGTGATTCAAAGCTTTCGGTTAAAAAAGAGATTGAGTACTTTCTAAGCCTATTTGATGCAAATCGCAGCGATATAAGATTCACTTTTATGGGATTTCCAGATATTGCAGATTCGAAGGAAAAAGTTAATAACTTACTAAACTACAAATAGCGGAGGTAACAAATGACTGAATTCGCGATAGTGATACTAAAAAATGAGCTTTATGCTTTTGAGAAGATCGAAGATAAATTCGAGACCCTTAAGATAAAGGGAGAGGTTTCGGTAGATTTATCAGATTGTAAATCACCGAGTGAGCTGGCAGAAAGGATCATAAGGAACTACATCCAGGACAAGGTCGTAAATGCTGACTTGAAAGATGTGAACATTAATGTTGCATATTCAGGCGGTTTGAACAAGTTCCTTACAGCTTTTATTAAAGAAGCTGAATCCTGCAACAGCATAACTGTATATCCGATCGAAAAAGAGCTGGTTAATATTCTTTTAAAGCTTAACATAATTAAACCGGGTTTATCAGCTCAAGTAAAGATTGATGACACTTCGTTTAAAGTTAGTTTAGAAGAAACAGGAAAAAACATCATCGAAATTATCGGCGAAAAAGCAAAAAATGAACTTAAAGCGGAAGATATAGCCAATTCATTCATCGCAAATTACAAATTTATTAGCAATCAAAAAGAGATAGAAATACTTCAAAAGGATGTTAAAACTGCTAATGCTGAGATTAAAAGACTTTCTGATAAATTGAAAAAATACGGTATTCCAGCAGATTTAGATGAATCCAAAGCGATGAATGCCAGCTACGATTCTAAAACAAAAGACATGGCGGGAAAGGTGCTTAAAGCTGTTGTAAATGAAGTGAAAACATCCGGAGCGAAGCTGATTTGCGATAAAAATGTAGAAATATGGGTGTCTTTTACAGAATTGAAAAAATATTATGGCGATAATTATTTAACCGTTTTGAAGAATAATATTGAACTGAGTGCTTATTTTAAAGACGGAAGAACAGTTTTAATTACAGAATAAAGGGGAGCAGTATGACAACCAACAGCATTGTTAAAAGTAAAAATAACCAATTTCAGGGAAGAAATACTACACTGGACATAAACACAAAAGCCCTTGAAGCTATAAATATGCTATCTTATGCCGATACTAACGACAGCATTGTTGACAACATAATAGGAATTGACAACATTCCAGATAGGATTGATCTGAGAAACATAAGATTTTATCAGGTCGAGGAATTAAGCTATGAAGACGAATTCCCGAGAAGAGAAATTTTTGAAACAGTACTTTCTTCCCTGAATAATCATAATTTCAACTTTGTTTATCTTATCTCAGGTAATAACACCGGTGTTAAAATATATATTGGCATTGTATCTAACGGCGATTGTAAGGATGAAAACTTATCTGTACACGATTACGCAACTGATGTTCTATCAGCTAATTTTAAAGGCAATTTCTATGGCAGCAAATTAAAAAAACTTGAAACAAGCGAGATAGAAAAGGAAATCTTCGGACCCATTCAGAAATCAAAAAGGATCAGTGCTTTTACCGGAATACCATCTTTGTTTGAAAGCGAAAAAATGGATAAGAATGATTTTCAGGGAGTAGAAAGGCTGATAAATACTCTTACCGGGGAAACATATCAGCTTATAGTTATATCGGAACCGGTAAAAAAGAGCGAGATTGAAATCCTTAAAAAAAGGATATACAAGACATACAACGAGCTTTATAGAAATTCAAAATTCAATCTTGGTCACGATGAAAATTATTCGGAAAACGAATCTGATACAGAGGGAGAAAGTACAAGTGTGAATAAAACTAAAGGTACAAACGTCAATTATTCCGATGGAGACACTTATTCTCCAAGTGGCGGTGGTAAGGGATGGAGTAAAAACAAATCACGAGGAACTACTGACTCAATTAGTGAAAATATATCTAAAAATTCCTCAAAACAGACAGGAAAAAGTACTGCAATATCTAACAACATTTCGATCGAGTATGTTAACAAGGAGATTCAGGAGATTTTAAAATACATTGACGAAGAATTGCTTGAAAGAATTAAACTTGGTTACAATAAAGGTTTTTTTAAAACATCTTCTTATCTTCTGACTAAAGATGCATCTACGCTCGAAAGAATAGAAAATTCAGCATTATCACTCTTTAATGGCAACAAATCTTCGTTTAATCCTTTAAAAATAAAATACTTCGACGAGAACAAAATTAATCAGTCTGATCTGAAAAAGATGATATGCAATTTCAGAAACTACACAACGGTCAATAACGATCTTCTGGACTTTGAAGACTATCTGAATATCTTCAGCACACCTGCTATTGATGGTAGCATAGGACTGTCAACATATCTGACACCAAAAGAACTAAGCCTGATTTCCGGCCTGCCAGTCGGAGAAGTACCCGGGATTGTATTGAAAGAAAAAGTTGATTTTGGCCTTAATGTTCCAGAACCGGAAAACAAAGATAATTCAATAATTCTTGGCAACATAATTCAAAACGGTTGCGAAGTAGAAGACAAAAATATTCTCCTCGATAGAAATGAGATTAATAAGCACATTTTTATAGCTGGAGTAACCGGTGCAGGAAAAACAACGACCTGTCATAAGCTTTTAACTGAGTCGGAATTGCCTTTCTGGGTAATAGAACCTGCAAAAACTGAATATCGATCTCTACTTAAAGATCCGAAACACAAAAACGATCTTATAATTTTTACTCTCGGTAATGAGTCGTTATCTCCTTTTAGATTAAACCCGTTTGAACTTATCGAAGGCGAATCTATTACGGCGCATGCAGATGTTTTGAAAGCTACATTCGAAGCTTCATTTCACATGGAAGCTGCTATGCCTCAGATTCTTGAAGCGGCGATCTATGATTGCTACGAAAAATTTGGTTGGGACATAAACGATAATACGAATAAATATACTGAGAATCCCTATAAATTAAACGGCCTGCTTTTTCCAACACTGTCGGATCTAAATAAATCTCTGATTTCTGTAATTGAAAAGAAAGGATTCGATGCTCGTCTGAAAAATGATTATATAGGTTCTCTTGTGAGCAGAATAGACGGATTGATAGTAGGTTCAAAAGGTCTTATGTTAAACTGTAAGAAATCCATTAGTTTTGATTCTTTACTCGATAAAAAAGTAATTTTCGAACTTGAAGATGTGAAATCAGGATCTGACAAATCCCTTATAATGGGCTTAATTCTTGCGAGACTGAATGAAGTTTTAAAGAAAAGACATAAAATAAATGAGGACTTTAAACATCTTACGCTGATTGAAGAAGCTCATCGTCTCTTGTCAAAATACCAGCCGGGCGACAGCATGAACAAGAAACACGGTATTGAAGTCTTTACAGACATGTTGTCAGAAGTAAGAAAATATGGAGAAAGTTTAATTATTGTTGACCAGATTCCGAATAAACTTACTCCCGAAATATTGAAAAACACAAATACAAAGATAATACATAAGATCTTTGCAAAGGACGATAAAGAAAGCGTCGGCGACACGATGTCAATGAACGATGACCAGAAAGCTTATTTATCAAATTTGAAGACAGGAGAAGCTGTATTGTTTTCTCAAGGATGGAATAAGCCAGTTTTAGGTAAAATCACAATGCTTGAAAGCACAAAGTCTAAGATTGATGAAAATGCGCTTATAGAAGAATGTGGAAATAAAAATATTCTAAATTTCCAATCAGATTTTTTTCCTGAGACTGCTCATTGCAAGAAAGCTCCGATTAAAGAAATTTTACAGAACAACAAAAAATTGCATAACGATTTTGTTAAAGCTTACGATGAACTGAGCGTTTCTTATTCTAATTTCGATAAAAACAAAACCAAAAATGAAACGCTTAAAAACGATTTGTTGGCTTCGTTCAAAAAATTTAAAAAAAAGATGGACACCAATCCTTTGAAAAGTAATATGGAGTTACTCGCTTGGAAATTCTCATATTATCAAACTTCAAGATTCCTTGAAGAAGATTCCGAACCGGACGAATTGTCTTTACAGTTCGCAGATTTTTTCAACAAAATATTAAATGTTAATGAGAGCAATCTCGACAAATTTATGGAATCAAAATATTCAGGCTGGTTAAAAAAATAAAAATGTAGGAGGAATAAATGGGATTCTGGAGCAGTCTTGGTGATGCATTAAATGCAGTAGTTGGAGTAGCAATAAGTGTCGTCTTAACCCCTTTACTCATAGCCAACCCCTGGCTGATTCCCGTTGTAGCGTTGGTGGCATTGGGATTAGGTCTTTTGGAAAAAGGCACACCCGAAGAAGTGGAGGAACTGGGAGATAAAGCGCTACAGTGCGATAAAACCCCTGACGATTTCGATAATTTTGATCAGTACTTCGATTATGTCAAGAACTTTGAAGTTGACCCTGAAAAATCGAAAACTTTTACACCTGAAGAAAAAAAGATCGCCGGTGCGGAACTTACTGTTTTAGCGATAGAGGAAAAAAACGGGATCAAAGTTGCTGAGTTTTTTAAAAATGTTGCAGAGAACAAGGATCATTTTACTCCGAGCAAAATAGAGAATTATATAAAGACTTTTTCAGAAGCAGGAGTTGATCTCGATAAAGTACGCGCAAACGATATGGGCAAGATCGAAAAGCAATCTGATCGGGACAAAATTGATAATTTGGTAAAAAAAGCTGAAGAATTGTAATTTGTCTTGGGGAATTTTAAATATCAAAAGCAGTAAAAAGTGTGCGATCTGCAGATTCTGGCATTATCCTGCTGGTACAACTTTAAAACCGCACATGGGCTACTTTATGCAGTTCGATCAAAGCGCAAGAAAACTTTGTTTGAAGAAAGGCAAGATCGAAACTCCAAGCTGGAATCAGTGTAATCAGTTTGAATCGAAGGTGTCCCCTTTCCCTTTGACTTACTCTTCTTATATTCTTACATTTCTTTTCATAACAACCGGACAGAATTATGGCTTTAAGCTGGAATGAAATAAAAGAACGCGCTACGCACTTTTCAAAAGAGTGGGCGGATGCGTTTAATGAGGATGCCGAGGCTAAGACTTTTCTGTTCGAGTTCTTTAATGTGTTCGGGATCAGTCAGCGGAAGGTTTCGAATTTTGAGCACAGGGTGAAGAAGCTTGACGACCATGACGGTTATATTGATCTTTTCTGGCCTCAGACTATTCTTGTGGAGATGAAGAGCCGCGGGAAGAGTCTCGATAAGGCTTATTTGCAGGCGAGGGAGTATTTGAAGGCTGTTAGAGAGTTCGAGCTTCCGAAATATATTCTCGTTTCCGACTTTGAGCATTTTAGGCTGTATGATCTTGAAGAAGATGTGCTGATGGAGTTTAAGCTTGCCGATCTTGTTCATAATGTTCAGCATTTCGGTTATCTTCTTGGCTATCAGAAGAAGATCTATAAGGAGCAGGATCCGGCGAATGTGAAAGCGGCCGAGCTGATGGGCAAGATCCACGACAGGCTTAAAGAGATCGGTTATACGGATCACCCTTTGGAAGTTTATCTTGTGCGTATTTTGTTCTGCCTTTTCGCTGAGGATACTACGATATTTGAGAAGGAGCAGTTTCAGGATTATATTGTTCAGAGGACGAATGTTGACGGAAGCGATCTTGCGGCTAAGCTTCAGGAACTTTTTCAGGTTCTGAATACTCCGAATGAAAAGCGGTATAAGAATCTCGATGAACAGCTCGCTGATTTTCCTTTTGTGAACGGTAAGCTTTTTGAAGAACTTCTGCCTACTGCGAGCTTTGATTCCAAAATGAGACAAGCTCTGCTTGATTGTTGCAATATTGACTGGAGTAAGATCTCCCCCGCTATTTTCGGTTCGATGTTCCAAAGCGTGATGAATCCTAAAGAACGTAGGAATCTTGGTGCGCACTATACAAGTGAAAAGAACATTCTTAAGCTAATAAAACCCCTTTTTATTGACGATCTTTGGGCTGAATTCGAATCGGTAAAGAACAGCAAAAATAAACTCACCGAATTTCACAAAAAACTCAGCACTCTCAGGTTCCTCGACCCTGCCTGCGGCTGCGGAAACTTTCTTGTGATTACTTATAGGGAACTTAGGCTTCTTGAGATCGAAATATTAAGAATATTGTACAAAACCGAGCAGGTTCTTGATGTAAGAGACATAATCTGGATTGATGTGGATCAGTTCTACGGGATCGAGATAGAAGAATTCCCGGCGCGTATCGCCGAAGTTGCGATGTGGCTGATCGACCACCAGATGAATATGCAGATCAGTAATGAATTCGGACAGTATTTCGTTAGGCTTCCCCTTTCAAAATCCGCTACGATCGTGCAGGGGAACGCTCTGAGAATTGACTGGCAGAGCCTCTTGAATCCGGTCAACACGGTTGATATAGTCGCGAAACACGCTAATGTTTACATGGTTTCAGAGCCGGAGCCTATTCCCTATGGAACTGTTAATGTTGAGGCGGAAACGGTAAAAGTTCATAAAGGTAAAATGCCTCAGTACGAATCAAAAGTCAGGTTCGATTACATACTGGGCAATCCGCCGTTTGTTGGAAAGCAATATCAAAATGAATCACAAAAACAGGACATGGCTCAGATATGGGCTGGAGTGAAAGGATCAGGAGTTCTCGACTATGTAACATGCTGGTATATCAAGGCTGCGGAATATATTCGTAGTACGGAAACTAAAGTGGCGTTCGTATCTACAAATTCTGTTTCGCAAGGCGAGCAGACAGGAATACTCTGGAACGAGCTGTTTAATAACTATAACATAAAAATCAATTTTGCTCACAGAACCTTTAAATGGGGAAATGAAGCAAAGGCAAACGCAGCTGTCCATGTCGTTATAATCGGATTTTCAAACTTCGATGTTAAAGACAAATCAATCTTCGAATATCAGAGTATTAATTCCGAGCCTCTTCAGAGAAAAGTAAAAAATGTCAACCCATATCTTGTTGAGGGAACTGATTCTATCATAATATCCAGAAGTTCGCCGATATGTAAAGTCCCCGACATTGTTTTTGGCAGCATGCCAAATGACGGAGGTTTTTTGCTGATGTCAGAAGATGAAAAAATTGAATATGAGAAAACTGAACCTCAAGGTACTAAATTCATCAGGCCTTTTAGCGGAGGAGAAGAGTTTATTTTCAATATAAAGAGATATTGTTTTTGGCTAAAAGGTGCAGAACCTTCAGATTTGAAAAAATGTCCTAAACTCATGAAAAGAATAGAGAGTGTAAGAGATTACAGATTGAAAAGTAAAAGAGAAATGACAAGAAGGCTGGCTCTCTATCCTTCATTATTTGGCGAAATAAGACAGCCTGATACAGATTATGTGATTATTCCAAATCTTTCAACTGATTCAAGAAGATACATTCCTATTGGTTTCAAACCTGCGAATCTGATAGCAAGCAATCTCGTACTTATTATACCTGATGCGAATATTTATCATTTTGGAGTTTTAACATCGGCAATGCACAATAGTTGGGCAAGAAATGTTTGCGGAATGCTCGGAAGCGGATTGAGATATTCAAATAAGCTTGTTTATAACAACTTCCCGTGGCCGGACAATCCGACAAGAGTTCAGCAGATCAACATTGAAAAGGCGGCTCAAAAAGTTCTTGATGCACGGGCTTTATTCCCGAACAGCTCTCTTGCCGAACTTTACGATCCTGTTTCGATGCCGCCTGAACTGGTGAAAGCCCATAATGAGTTAGACCGAGCTGTTGATCTGGCCTATCGTTCTCAGCCGTTCGTCAGTGAGGCTAATCGTATGGAGTTTCTGTTCGAGCTATATGAAAAATATACCGCCGATCTTTTCACTAATGCAAAGATGAAGAAGAAAAGGATAATGTAATGAAAGAATTACCTAAAAAAAGGAGATGGTGATGTTTTTGCAAAATCTAAATTTTGAACAGCAGAGAGTTTTTCTTAAACTGGCAAATGAAATTATCAGAGCGGACGGCGTATTATCTCCAATGGAAGATAACCTACTTGCAGAATTAAAACTTCAATTACACGCAAATATAGTTCCAGCAACCGAAATCGGAAAGTTAGAAAAGATATTCGATACAAAAAAATCAAAAATATCTGTTTTAACAGAGATAATTGGGATTGGTTTTATTGACAATAAATTCGATTTAAAAGAAAAAAAATATGTTCAAAAAATCGGCAAAGAATTGAACTTATCACAGGACGAAATTAAATTTTGTATAAACTGGGTTGACAAACAATTTGATTTAATGAAAGAAATAAAAAAGAGAATGGAGAATTAATATGTTTTTGCCATTCATACCTCTCATAGGGCTAATTTTTGCCGCAGGTGCATCAGCTTCTGCAGTACACACTGTAGTTTCAAAAAGTAAAGTATCTGAAATAGAAGATAAAATTAATATCGTTGTAAATAAAGGTAAAGACCTGATTAACAAAAAGAAAAATCAAATTAAGGATTCTAAAAAAAAATTGATTAATGAAATTACAAAAACTAATAACACCAAACGGATAATCTGTGATGAATTATTAATTCCATACTTCAAATACTTTAACGAAATAGCCAATTTCAAGAACGAAGAATATGAGATTCGTATTGAAGATAATGGCATAAACATTGAGATATCTAATTCGAGAATTGCTTTAAGAAATTTACACAATTTTAAAAATGAATGTACAAAATTCAAATCGGTAGGTAGTTTTGATTCTCCCCTATCTAGAGACATTTCATTAAACATATTAGAAGATAACATTATATCAGCTTTAGCGACGTTTATTTTTCCAATAGGTGGTATAATCGCTTCATTTGACAGCGTGAAGAAAGCTGAAACTAAGCTTGAAGAAGCAAGAATCGAATATGACAAATTAAAAATCGAAGCTAGTAGAGTTGACACTGTAATATCAATTCAAGAAACAATTATTGATAATTTAGCCCATCTAAATAAAACTTTAAAATCTACACAGAAAACTTTTAAATGCTATTTGAATAATTTCGATTATAAAAGAAATAAAGATTATTCTCACTTCTCTGAAGACGAAAAAAAGAATCTTATGGTTCTTCATACCTTAGCTTATATCCAATACTGTTTGATTACGAGAAAATTGTTTGGAAAAAATAATAAGCTAACAAAAAAAGCCAGAGAACTGTATGACAATGCCAAAAATGTAATATCTCGATTTTCTAATAAAACTTAAATCATTATTATGAAAAAAAAATTGATCACTGATTTTTTTGATGATCCTGTTCATTCAGCTTCTATTAGGGAATATTATTCTCATATCGAAGATATCAATGAACGACATGGCAAATTAGGTGATCATTTAAAAGTAACTAGGTGTGGTTATGAACACCATGGTATTTATGTAGGAAATGGCGAAGTAATAGAATACGACGGCCCAGATGGAGGTGGATTGGTTCAACAGGTCTCATTAACTCTTTTTGCCGGTGACTTATTGATAACTACAGTTCCAAGCCCTAGAGTCTTCTCAAGGGAAGATGTGGTTGAGAGAGCAAGATCTAGGCTCGGAGAAATGGAATATAATCTGATTACAAATAATTGTGAGCATTTCTGCAATTGGTGCAGAAGTGGAATTCATTTTTCGTTCCAAGTTGTTGCAAATTTACCTTACAATATAATTAATTTTGTTAAACATTTAATGCTGAAAACAACTAAATTAGGAAGGCTAAAATCACAACGTATTAAACACGAAGAAATTACTCGACAAATACTGCACTATCTATTGGTTAGTAGAATAGATTATATGGAATTTTCAAAAAATGAGTTAAGGAACAAAGAAAAACAATTTAACCTAATAATAGAATCTTTCAATAATAGCATTGTTAAAGAAAACCTTAATGATGCTTCAGATGCTCTTAATCGATTTACAAAATTATACAATATTAAGCTACCGTACAAGAATTTTGATGAATTTGATCTCTTGATGAAAACTGATCCCAGTAAATTGAAATTTATTAAAAACTAAGATCGAGAGATACTCGTTCCGCATAATCCCCATATCTAAATACTGATTTTTCACCACACAGGTCAGGTTTTTTACCTACATGATTCCGTATCTTTCCTTTGTGCGAACTGAATTAAGGCGGAATGATGGAAACGGTCAAATGTAAAAAGTGCGGCGCGACGATAGCCACTCCCGGTTATGCGGGCAGGTCTTTTGCGGGTACATATATGACCTGCGCGGAATGCGGATCGGAACTTAAAAAAGCTTCTTATCTGCTGAGGACGAGCGAGGTTCAGGTTACGCTTATTTGCGTTAAATGCTTTAAGAAAATAAGAAAAAGGTCAGGGTTTAAATGTCCTGCCTGCGGAGAAATAAATTAGTTTAACGAACGGAGGTAAAAATGAGCAACGAAAAAGAGAAAGCCTATTACGAAACGGTGGCTAAATGGGCGGAAAAAACGCAGGAACTGATCGGGTACCAGAAAAAGAACATGAAATGGTTCTTGGCGCCAGAGATCGTTCAGTGGTTCACACCGAGCTACGAAAGCACGATCGCAAGGCTTGAAAAAGAGCTTGAATCGATCGAGAAAAGAATGGACCGTCTTGAAGTCGAGGCAGGTCTTGCCGAAGCGTAAATTAATATTACAGGAGATGAAAATGGGAAGAGCAATTATAGCCGGCCTTATAGGACTGGCGGCGGGTATCGCACTCGCGGCGTGGGCTGAAACTATGGACGGAAGCGAAGAGCCGGGAGAGATCGACTTTTTCGGAACGGATGGAGACGACACTGAGCCTGATTCTGAAAATGACGCTGTTACAGAATATTGAACATTATTAGTTCTTTCTAGTCCTCATCAGGCGAACTCATCAGCACTTCCCGCGGTTTTGAGCCCTGGTGCGGGCCGACGACGCCGTCGCGCTCGAGCTGGTCTATGAGCCCGCCCGCTCTCGCGTAGCCTACGGAGAGGCCGCGCTGGAGCATCGAGACCGAAGCCATGCCCGTTCTTATCACGAGCCGTTTAGCGTCCTGATACAGCGCGTCCCTTTCGCCCGAGCCCGCGAAGTCGTCGTCGCCGTTCATGGCGGCTATCTGGGCGGACGAAGGCTTGGCCTTGATCGAGATCTTTTCGAAATTATCAGGCTGATCGCCTATGTGCTTCACAATCCTGTTTATCTCCTTCGTCTCGACCAGCGCGTTCTGGATCCTCACGAGGTCGGATTCGCCAGGAGGGATGAGGAGCATGTCGCCTTTTCCGAGAAGCGACTCAGCGCCCTTGCCGTCAAGTATAGTTCTGGAGTCTATCTGGCTGATGACCCTGAATGCGATACGGGTCGGAAAGTTAGCTTTAATGGCGCCTGTTACCACCTTGACCGACGGACGCTGGGTGGCGAGCACAAGGTGTATCCCGATAGCTCTGGCCATCTGCGCGAGCCTGCAGATCGGGTCTTCGACGGCTTTTCCGGATGTCATCA
>Ga0265294_10002306_pt1 | contig 25147 bp, 24 predicted proteins | sample MunlanPumphouse3_FD_192504 | JGI IMG/M metagenome (GOLD analysis project Ga0265294, IMG submission 192504) | Groundwater microbial communities from a municipal landfill in Southern Ontario, Canada - Pumphouse #3 | ecosystem: Environmental > Aquatic > Deep subsurface > Groundwater | place... | reverse complement strand
ATCGTTTATCTACTAATGAATTATCAATTCTGACGATATCTTTAAGCGTGCTGCCTACAGGGATGAATTCTTTATTTCTGCCATTGTAGAACTTGGTTCCCAGAGCCGCGAAGAGACCGCACCCTCCATCGTTAGTGGCGCTGCCACCAAGAAAAATATAAATCTTATGACACCCATTCTTAATCGCATCTTTTACTTGTTGACCTAATCCATAAGTGGTGGTCTTGGCGGGATTTAAATCTTTGATTAATGTTAAACCCGCACAAGAGGCTGTTTCGATATAGGCACTTTTGTTTTCATCATTATAGTATTGTGTCTTGATGTCTTGAAAATATGGGTTCTTAGCGATAATTGATACATATCGCCCTTTAAGTGAATAAGCAATCGCCTCTAAAGAACCTTCGCCGCCATCAGCGATCGGAAGATACACACCTTCAATATTTGGATACTTATCTAATTCATCTTTAAAAAGATGACAAATGTCGATAGATGATAATGTTCCTTTAAAAGAATCGGAGGCAACTACAATTTTCATTATTATTATTTTACCTACTTTTCGTTAACATTTACAAATCAAGAAGGGTTTATGTATATAATTAATATATCAATAATCTTACTGGGGGATAACTATGGACAAAGTTAAAGCCTTTTTTGCCGAGATTAAACTATTTTTGATAAGAGCCCATAAACCATTAATTGTTTTAGGCTCTTTTTTAGTGGCAACCTTTTTGTGTGTCGGACTCGGCGATGGCATTCAAAAGGATTGGGGACGTGTCGAAGTTACAAGCGGCATGATTAATTCACGAACTGTTGATGGTGAAGACTATTCAATGGGCTATAAACTATACGTACCCAAAACAGCAACGCAAGACCAACCGGCACCGGCTGTATTATGTTTACATGGCTATCAAAACGATCATGAAACAAGTGCTGGCTTTGCGATTGAACTGGCTCGTCATGGCTATGTTGCATTAGCAATTGATGCGTTTGGTCACGGGGCGACGACAACCGGTATTGCCTCAAGAGGCTGGGTTAATCATAAAGTATCTAATGTTAATTACGGCTGGGATTCTAGCGAAGATGGAACATATTCTTTTATTAGTGGACCTAATCGTTACAAAATCATGATGAATTTTTCTAATACTGATTTCTTCATCGACAAGTATTCACAATCAATTGATCCAAATACCGGTGAAGTCATCACTGACGAAAACTATATAAAAGACGCTTCGATGGGTGGTATAGCTGCCTATACTTGGTTAGCGACCAAATCTTTTGTCGACAAAACAAAGATGGCCGTCACTGGTCACTCGATGGGAACATGGGCTTCGTGGTCGGTTTCCGCCGCGATGTGTGGGGCAGAACTAGAAGGTATTGACATCACACCACGAGCGACCATTTTACAAGCTGGCGAAATTTTTAAGACAATGCGCGATGGAGATGGCCGTATGGCCTATGACATAGACGAAGATGATGTCGCTGACATCTATTGGAATAATCCCTTATTGCTATCTGCAAAGTATGATGAGTTCAATATGTTTAGAGATTATCAAACGCCACCAAATGGTGATTTAGTTATTCAGGGTGAGCCATCACGAAACTTTTTAAACCCTGGCACGGGCGAAGATCCGGCTTGGAATAAAACTTTCCATGAAAATTTTATATTAGGGACCTCGGTGCGTCGAAACCTTTATAACACAAATCATCGCCTCTTAACTCATAATCGTCAAGCAATTGCCGATACCCTCGAATGGGTTAGTTTAGCAAGCGGTGTTGCTTTATCAATTGATCAAAATAATCAAACCTTCTTAGTAAAAGAATACTTGGTCTTTTTTGCGATGCTCTTAGCGATTGTCTCAGCGGTAACCGCGATTATGGTTTTTAAGCATATTAAGTGGTTTGAACCCGTTTTTGCCGGTATTTCGCCGCGGAGAGAAAAAGAAAAGACGGGATGGAAGTGGTGGAAACCAGCCTTATTAACAATGGCGATATCCGCCGTTACATATCCCTTTATGACCCAGTTAGGACATGGATTATTTCCTATTCCGGAAAAAGTCTTTACGATGACGATTGGTAATGGTTTTCTGGTCTGGTATTTAATTCTTATTTTGATTATGCTCGGCTTTACTCTTATTCCTTGGTTTAGAAAAAAGAAGAAAGGGACCTTAGATACCGATTTTGTCGATATGGGTTTAGCTCGTGATGATGAGGCTCATAGACACAAATTTGACTGGGCCTTGCTTGGAAAGTCCGCGATTGTCGTTGCCATTGGTGTTGTTTGGATGTATTTACAAGTTGTTTTAGCCCAAGTGATCTTTCAACTTGATTTCCGCTTTATTTGGCCATTTTTCAAGGCCTTTAATGGTGCGCGCTTCTTACAATTCCTCGTTTATATTCCCTTCTTTGCTTTGTTCTTCATACTCAATAACTCGAAGATCTTTGCTTCTAATCGCCTTGTCGGGACGAGTGAACCAGGCCTTAAGAATTTCTTAAAAGTGTGGTGGCGTTATGCTTTATGCATGGTTGGAGGTATTCTCTTTATTATTCTAATCGAATACATTCCCTTCTTTGCTCAAATTGGTCCGGGCGCTGATTTATTGTTTAGTTCGACTTTTGGTGGTCCGTTTATGTCTTTATTAATCGTATTTGCACCACAAGTAATCGTCTTCTCGCTTATTTGTACATATTGCTATAAAAAGACCGGCAATGTCTTTGTCGGTGCTTTATTAGTGGCGATTATGGCTTGTTGGATTATCACCGGTGGAAGCGCGATGATGTACGCCTTTTAGTCGTTAGTTTAATTATTATTAAAAGTGCATCTTCACGATGCACTTTTCTTATTCAGTCGGAACTGTTCTTATCTTACGGAAGATAAACCAGAACATCGCTAGTATTTCAATCGGGACAAGCGAGATAAAAAGATACCAAATGTGGGGATAGATTTTAAATAACGATAGGTAGATTGATAAAGTTAAACCGACTGATAGCGAGGTCACAAAGGCAAATGATAAGCGGTTATTGCCCCAGATAAGAGAAAAGACTAATAAGACGATTGACGATAAAGGAATAGCGTAGATAAAAAGTAACCAAGTATCGTAGCCAATATTCGAACTAATTAGATTAATTAAGACGAAGATTATCGTCGCGACAAGCCAGACAATGCCGGCTGACAAAATGGAGATTAGGATTCTTGTTTTAACTGCTAAAGGTTCGCGCGGCTTTCGTCCGACAGTTAAAAAATCATTTAAAGTCACGCCAAAAAAGGTAGCGAGTTGATTCAAGACATAAACTTCAGGAAGCGATTCCGCTCTCTCCCATTTGGAAATAGCTTTATCAGAATAATTTATCTTCTCCGCTAGTTGTAGTTGGGTTAAACCCATCTTTTTTCGATAATAAGAGATATTGTCGGCAACTATTTTTTTGAATTCGATTTCTTCCATATTATCTATATTACGCCTTTAAAGGCGAAAATAAAACGATTTAATGGCTTGTTCTACTGGTGGGAGATAGACATTTTTTGATTCTACTAGCGACGATAGAAACGTTTACTGACTTTTGTCCGATACAAAGTATAGTTTAAAGTACAAGCAAACGATTAGGAGAAAAATTATGAAAATTGCCATCTCGACCGAAACAACTGTCGATTTAACTAAAGAATTATTAGCCGAACATGAAATTCACACCGTACCTTTTACGATTGTGATGGGCGATAACGAAGTAGTTGACGGACAAATTAGTCCCGAAGAGATTTTTGCGTTCGTCAAAAAAGAAAACATTCTTCCCAAAACAAGCGCCGTTAATGAGTATCAATTTGAAGCTCACTTTAAGAAACTATTAGAGAAGTATGATTACATTATTCACATTTCACTTTCAAGTGAACTAAGTGCAGCTTATGGCAATGCCACAAATGTGGCCAAAAAGTTAAATAACGTAACAGTTATTGACTCACGTAGTCTTTCAACTGGTATTGCTTTATTGTGCTTACATGCGCAAAGACTTGTATCGGCTGGCGAGAGAGTTTCTAACATCATTAACTCACTATATGAAAGAATCCCCTTTGTCCAAGCCAGCTTTGCCTTAGAAAAGGTCGATTATCTCTTTAAAGGTGGCCGTTGCTCACGTTTAGCTTTTATCGGCGCGAACCTCCTCGGTATCAAGCCGCAAATCATCGTCAAAGAAGGTAAAATGATTCCGGGCCGTAAATACCGTGGTAAGATGATGCGAGTGGTTAAACAATATGTCGAAGATACTCTTCAGTATTATAACAATCCTGATTTAGACCAGGTTTTTCTGACTTATACAACGGCTGAAGAAGAAGTGCTTGAGATGGTTAAAGACATCCTTAAAGAACGTGGTTTCAAGCGCATCGATATGACAAGAGCGGGTGGAACGATCTCCTCGCACTGCGGTGAAAATTGTCTTGGTATTCTATATATCAACGACGGCGATAAATAATAATTATTTATAAACTAAAAAGGCATCGATTCGCTCGATGCCTTTTTTGCGTATTTAGTTAAACTTATTTGCTCGGGGCAAAGGCCATTAAGCCTTCCAAAACGCCACCGACGATAAGAAGGACGCTCATCGCGATAACCGATCCGCCAAGTTTAATGCTGGCCGGGTAGTTGGGATTTGCTTGTCCAACAAGGGTTGGCATTAACAAGAAGATGATGCCGGCAGCGACAAAGAAGACAGCGATAGCACCTAGGACAATTCTTTGTACCTTTAAAGGAACAAAAGCCAAGATAACAAGTAATGAGCCAATGGCTAATAAGAAGAAAGCGACAATAACGGCGATTGCTGGATTACTTTGTCCGTAACCCCAGACGACTTGATAAAAGTTACCGATATTGCTAGCAACACCAGTGCCGGTGTAGTTAGGAACATATAAGGCGACAGCGGCGCCAAGAGGCCAAACAATACCTAGTAAGGCAAGAACGAGAATGTTTACGAATGGAATTAGTTTTTTCATTTTTGAGACTCCGTTTCCGATCAATACAAATAAATTGTATGCGATACAATACTATCTAAACAAACGCCAATTTTCAATAGCCACTTACTTTTTAGGTAATAAAAAGATAGGAATCGCGATAAATAATGTTTAATAATTGTCACTTTTATTAACCATTTATTCTACATATAATATATATGTATGTACGAGGAACAATTATGAAAAAAATCCGTCAAACACTTTTCTCGCTTTTTTCGGTTCTCATTCTTTCGTCTTGTGCGGGTGGGACCGAAGTATTCACTTTCGAAGACTATAAGAAACCAGATCTCGATTATGTCCAAGATTTTCGCGTTTTACAATTAACCGATATTCACTTTGGTTTAGCGACCAACTTCGCTGAAGAATGGGTTTACTTTGATAAGGTAATTAGCCAGGCTGACCCCGATGTTATCATTATGACCGGTGATATGTTTATGAACGCCTCAGTCGATGTTGTTAATCGTCTTTATACCTATATCGATAGTCATGATATTCCTTGGACCGTTACCTTTGGTAATCACGACCGTCAGGGATTTTATACTCCCCAGTTTATCGAGGGGCAATCAACTTACGACAAATACGATAATTGTATGTATGTTGATCCTGATGATGACATTAATGGTCATGGTAATCACTATATTAATCTCGTCTCAGGCACTGAGGTTGAATGGCAGTTATTTATGTTAGATTCTGGTTCATATTATCGGACAGGGGCAACTTATAAATATGATGTCATTCACGAAGATCAAATCGCCTGGTATGAACATGTCGTTAAAGAGACAAACAAACTAAAACAAGATGTCGATGATTTTTCATTAATCAACCCTGCTGATGTTATTCCCTCCGTTGCCTTCTTTCATATTCCCTTATTTGAATATGTTGATGCCTATGAGGCTTGGGAAGCATCGGGTTTTGACGAAAATATGGGCAGTGGTGTTTATAACGATTCAGGTGTTTGGCATGGCCACTATAATTCTGGTTTCTTTGCGAAGGCAAAAGAACTGAATTCGACCAGGGGCATGTTTGTCGGGCACGACCACACGAATAACTTCGCCATTAATTATCAAGGCATTACCTTAAGTTATGGCGTTAAAAGTGGACGCGGCATTTATCACGATCCAGACATGATCGGCGGGCAAGTCGTCGTTCTTTCCGATGATGGCACAATCGATATTGAGCGTGTCTTTGTGGCGTATTAGGAGGCAAGACCATGAAAACGAAAACATTATTTATTGTCACCAATATCTTGCTCTTCTTTTTTGCCGGGATTGCCACTCATTTCTTCGTCATGGTAATCTTTACCGATGCGATTAACGATTTCCGCGCTTTTATCGATTACATTCCTTTATATTTAACGTTAATTGTTCCTATCTACGCTCTTATTGCTCTTAATCGCATCGCTAAAGTAAAAAGCGATAACGTTAAGCTTCGTAAGATCAAGCGTAGTTCAATCGTTTTATTATCAATAAGCGCAGTCGCTTTAGTATATGGTTTAATTAATACATTTGTTTCTTTCGGTGGTAATTTTATTGCCGGTGGACCTTCAAAATACTTTCCACTTTCTTTTATGCTCCTTGATGCGGCATTTATTTTTATCTTTATTTATGTGCTCATCATCTTCCGAAAGGAAAAAGTTGAAAAAGAACAAGCTGGTAATGTGTGCTTTAAGAAAGTAATCGCCGATGTTTTAAAACATTTATATCTACTCTTTGCTCTTTATTTCCTGGGAACATTTGCCTTTGCTTTTTATGCCTTTGATTTAAGCGGAGAACATGTCTTAGGCACGCTTCCAACTTATTTACTATTTATCGTTCCGTCGTTATTTATCATCGCCTCAGAAATTATCAAAGGCGAAGTCGGTGAAGTTAGATATCCCAAAGCGCGATTTATCTTAGGAATAGTCGGCCTTATTGCTTCGGTAGTATTAAGCGCCTGGATGTTTATTTATCTTGCAATCAAACCAAACTTTGTCGTTGATGCGATGACGGCGAGCTTTCCTTTGACTTTTGCTATCTCTCTTAATGTGGGACTAATCTTAATTACCATTCTTAGTATCATTCCGCCGTTATATATCGTTGCTTCTCATCTTATAAAAAGGATTGCAAAAGAAAAGAAATAGACTCTTAAAAGGTAAGTTAAGTCACATCTTTTATTAATAAACTGCAATTTTCTTGCATTAATTTAGTGATAGACTTATTATAACTACGCGAACACAATGTGTTTGCTCTCGGGTTCTCCCGGGACAACTCTTAAAACAAGAGTGGCCGAAAGACCACTCTTTGTCTTCTTAAAGGAGGCGTTTATGGCCATTAAAGACATCGTGACAAGCTTAATCGAACCAGCCTTAAAAGTGCTTGGTTATGATTTAGCCAGCGTTTCTTTCCGTAAGGAAGGAAGTGATTATGTCCTGCGTGTTGTCATCGACAAAGACGGACCAGTCAGCATGGACGATATCGTTTCGGCTGGCGATCTTATTAGTCCGATGCTCGACGAAGCTGACCCCATCAAAACATCATATATGTTGGATGTCACTTCACTGGGAGCGGAAAAGCCGATTAAAGTCGAGCGACTAGCACGTTACGTTAATGAACTAGTTCATTTAACTTTACACGAAGCGGTCGATAAGAAAAGCGCCTATCAAGGTGTGCTACAAAGTGTTTCCGAAGAAGACATTATCTTAAATTTAGAAAATAAAAAGAAAGGGACAGTGACTATCAAGCGCCTTAACATCAGCAAAGCGCGGTTAGCCATCAAAATCTAAGGAGAAAGACAAAAATGATTAATGCAAAGCAATTTTTCGAGGCTCTTGACCAACTCGAAGTACAAAAAGGCATTTCTAAAGAAAGCATTTTATCAGCTTTAAAAGAAGCGATGAAAAAAGCTTTGATCAAGCAACTAGGCGGCGGAGACGACGCCGTGGTCGAAGTAACGATTGACGAAGAAACGGCCAAAATCGAAATGTACCAAGTTAAAAAGGTTGTCGAAGAAGTTCATGACGACTACTTGGAAGTAAGTGTCGAAGAAGCTCACAAGTTCGACAAGAAAATCAATGTCGGAGAGGATTACAAGATTTACGTTGATATCAGCGACCTAAGTAAACTATTCGCGATGACGGTTAAATCGGTCCTTCATCAAAAGCTGGCCGAAGCCGAAAAAGCTGCCTTATATGTTACATATAAAGATAAAATTGGCGAGATGATTACGGGGGTGGTCGAAAAAGCCGATGATCGTTCGGTCATCGTCAATATCGGTCGGACATCAGTTTATTTAAGTTCTCGCGAACTAATCGGGGACGAGACATTTAATATCGGTGATACGATTCGCGTTTATCTTTCCGATGTTTCCTCTTCGGAAAAAGGCGCCCAAATTTCCGTTACTCGAAGCGATCCGGGTTTCTTAAGAAGAATCTTCGAAGAAGAAATTCATGAAATTTATGATGGGACCGTTATTATTAAAAATATCGCCCGCGAAGCAGGTATTCGCAGTAAAGTTGCTGTCTTTAGTAACGATGAAGATGTCGATCCGACCGGAGCGTGTATTGGTCATGATGGGGGACGGATCAAAAAGATCGTCGCTCAATTAGGTAACGCCCGCGATAAAGAAAAGATTGATATTATTCATTATAAGGATGACCCTGCCCTTTATATTGTCGAGGCCTTAAGACCTGCGACCGTTGTCGGTGTCAAATTAAATGAAGAACACTCCGCTGTTGCTGTTGTCAAAGACGAACAACTATCACTAGCCATTGGCCGTAAGGGCGCGAATGCCCGCTTGGCGGTCAAATTAACCGGCTGGAATATCGATATTAAAGAAGAGATGATGGCTAAACAAGAAGGCATTGAATATCTAAGCGTTGATGAACTTGTACAAAAAGCTCATGACAAACAACGCATGGAAGCCTACCAACGTTATATTGACTCGATTAAGCCAACCGAAAAAGACGTTCTTCCTGTTGCCAAAGAGGAAGTTAGCGAAGTTAAAGAAAAAGTGGCAGTTGAACCAGTTGTCGCTCCGGCTGTTGAAGAAGTCGTCGAGCAACCAGTCAAAGTTACCAACATTAAGATTACGACTGACCTTGAAACTTTGGAGCGTGAACTCGAAAGTCAAAAAGAGAAGAACAAAGCAAAACCTGTTCGGGCGAAAAGACCACGGAAGATATCCGATGACGAAGTCAAGGATGAAAACAAAGAGCAAAAGCCATATACCGCACCCGAACCGGAAAACAAACCTTACATGCAAATTTATTCGGAAGAAGAACTTGCCGAAATCGAAAAAGAAGCTGAACAACATACCGAAACATTTGTCGAAGAAGAAATCGATTACGATGAATACGACGAATACTACGATGATGAGGAATAGTCTTTCTTCATAACGAAAGGATGTGATGCGAATGAAAAAGATACCTATGCGGCGTTGTTTGGCCAGCAATCAGATGTTTCCTAAAAACGAACTTCTTCGCATCGTTAAAACACCAACCGGTGAAGTCGTTATCGACATCACAGGACGCTTAAACGGTCACGGAGCCTACTTAAGAAAGGATGCTGAGGTCTTCGCACTAGCGAAGCGTAAACGCCTTCTCGATCGAGCTTTGGAATGTAGTGTTGATGAAGTTCTTTACGAGCAGCTTTATAAGCATTTATGAGTAATCGCTTACACGGTTATTTAGGATTGGCTAATCGCGCAGGTAAAGCCCTCGTCGGTGAAGCCATCATTAAAGTTTGGGAGAAAAGAAAAATTCATTTACTTCTTATCGCCCAAGATGCCAAGAGCCGGACAGTTGAAAAACTAGTTAAACGGGCTCAAGAGCAAAACATCACGATTAAATATGTCTTAAGCAAAGCCGAACTCGGCCTCGCCTTAGGCTTTAATGAAGTCTCATCTATCGCTTTATGCGATAAGGGACTTGCTCAACAAATTATCTTAGTCATAAAGGAGGAATTAGAATGAAAAATGATAATAAAAAACGCACACGAACTGCTAACATCCCAACGGTGGGATCAAGCCGCAAGGGCGAAACCGCTAAAGTTAACAAAGGGGTTTTTGTCTACACCAAATGTATGTCGGTCGGTGAGTTAGCCAAACAATTAGAGATTAATTCTTCCGATATTATCAAATATCTCTTTTTAAACGGAAAAGTTATTACCATCAACCAAACGCTTGATGATGAAACGATCGGAACCATTTGCTTACAATTTGGTTTTGATTTTCGAAGAGATAAAGAAGTTAGCGAAGAAAATTTCGAAGAAATCGAAATTGTCGATGATCCCAAAGATTTAAAAGCTCGCCCGCCAGTAGTGACGATTATGGGCCATGTTGACCACGGCAAAACCACCTTAATTGATGCGATTCGTTCTTCGCACGTTGTCGACACCGAAGTTGGGGGCATTTCGCAAGCAATTGGCGCTTATCAAAAAGAAGTTAAAGGCCAAAAGATTACTTTTATCGACACTCCTGGGCACGAAGCTTTTACCGCCATGCGTTCACGCGGAGCTTCGATTACCGATATTGTCGTTTTAGTCGTCGCCGCCGATGACGGCGTTATGCCGCAGACTAAAGAAGCGATTAATCACGCTCGAGCGGCTAATGTGCCCATTATTGTCGCAATCAATAAAATTGATAAAGCTGGAGCCGATCCAAAAAGAGTCCGTAATGAATTAGTCGCTTATGATATCGTTCCCGAAGAATACGGAGGCAATAATATCTTTGTTGAGATTTCCGCTAAAAAGGGAACGGGCATCGATAATTTACTCGAAAACATTATTCTCGTCGCCGAGATGCAGGAACTAAAAGCCAATCCCACACGTTATGCTTTAGGGACAGTCATTGAGGCTAATCTTGATAAGGGCGAAGGACCGAAAGCAACTTTACTTGTTCAAAACGGAACTTTGAATTTTCAAGACTATGTCGTCGTCGGTTCTTGCTATGGCAAGATTAGACGGATGACCAACGAATATAAAAAGATTGTTAAAAGCGCTGGACCATCGACACCCGTTAGTGTTATTGGTTTAAGTGAAGTGCCTAATGCTGGTGATCACTTCATGGCTTTTCCAAATGAAAAGCAAGCTCGCGATATCGCCAGTAAACGCCGTCTTGTTAAAGAAAGTGAGGAGCGGGGCGGAAGCTCGGCTGCTTCATTAGACGATTTATATAATCGTATTCATGAGGGCGAAGTCGAAAATATTAATGTTATTATCAAAGCCGACACGACTGGTTCAGCCGAAGCAATTAAAGGTGCTTTAGTCAAATTAGAAACAGAAGGCATCAAAGTTAATGTTATTGCCTCATCAGCTGGAGCTATTACCGAAGGTGATATTCTTCTTGCCAGCGCTTCACGGGCGATTGTCTACGGTTTTAACGTTCGACCAAATAGTCTTGTCAAAGCCAAGGCTGATGAAGAAAACGTCGAGATTCGTCTCCATCGTATTATCTATGCTTTAATCGAAGAGATGGAAGCGGCAATGAAGGGCATGTTAAAAGTCCAAATGATTGAAAAAGTGACAGGCACTGCTCAGGTTCGCGTCATTTATAAAGCTTCAAAACTCGGCACGATTGCCGGTTCATACATCACAAGTGGAACTCTTAAAAATGGACAGATGGTCCGCTTGATTCGCGATGATGTCGTTATTTTCGAAGGTAAGATTGCTTCAATGAAGCGCTATAAAGAAGATTTAAAGGAAGCCCGCGAAGGTTTTGAATGTGGAATCGTCTTAGAAAACTTTAATGACGAAAAAGAAAACGACATCATAGAAGGCTATGAAATGGTGGAGAAAAAATAAGTATGGCCAATCGCACGGAAAGAATTCAAAGCATCATCGCTAAGAATTTGTCGGAGATTTTGCAATTCAAAGTTAAAAACCGCAACGTTGGACTCGTCTCAGTTAGTGAAGTTCGCGTCTCGAGTGATTTTTCCTATGCGAAAGTTTATGTCTCATTTATTGGCTCCAAAAATCCAAGCGTTAATCTCGAGTCGCTTAATGCTGCGAAAGGGTTTGTCCGCAGCTCATTAGCGGCTAAACTTGACATTCGTAAAGTACCGGAATTAACCTTTATTCTAGATGATACCTTTGATAAGAAGGATCGCATCGAAAAAATTCTTAAGGAAGAAGAGGAAGTTTTAGCAAAGCTAAAGGGGAAATAGTATGGTCAACGAAAATGACATTGTCGTTCAAACTAACGATCTAACAAAAAAATACGGAACGACCTATGCTCTCGACAAAGTAAATATCACCGTTAAGCGCGGTGAGATTTATGGTTTTGTCGGGCGTAACGGAGCAGGTAAGACGACCTTAATCCGCGTCTTAACGGGGATTGCCAATCCGACTTCGGGCTCCTTTGTCCTATTGGGGGCGAAGACAAAAGCCGAACAAATCGAACGCCGCAAACACATCGCCGCGATGGTTGAAACACCAGCGCTATACATGAATATGACGGCCCATGACAATTTACGAACCACTCTAATCTTAAAAGGTATTAAAGACGAAGAACTAATTCGGGCTCGTCTTCATGAAGTCGGCCTCGAGGATGTTATTAATTCCAAGAAAAAGGCTAAGGATTTCTCTCTGGGTATGAAACAAAGACTCGGCATTGCCATGGCTTTGCTCGGCGATCCTGATTTGTTGATTCTCGATGAACCGACCAATGGCCTAGATCCCGAAGGGATTAGAGAAATGCGCGAATTGCTCGTTGGTATTAACAAAAAACGTAATATCACGATGATTATCTCTAGTCACATTCTTGGTGAGTTATCAAAGTTAGCGACGACTTTTGGCTTCATCGATAAAGGTAAGATCATTAACGAAATTACATCCGAAGAGCTCTTTGCCAAAGTTAGCAAAGAAGTCATTATTAAAACTGACGATAACATTAAAGCTTTAGGTTTATTAAACGAGGTTTATCCAAAAAGTGTGTCGAAAGATGACAATGGCTCGCTTCGCATTAGTGGTGTCGCCAATTCAAGTGATATCGTTAAATTACTCATCAAATCTGACATCAACGTCTTAAATTTCCGCGAACAAGAAAATGGTCTTGAAGATTACTTTATCAATTTAATTGGAGGCAATCACAATGAGTAGGCTATTAAAACTTCAACTGTTCCGTGCCTTCAAAGATAAAGGTACAATCGTCTTTGCCATTATTACGCTTGCCCTTGGTGTTTTCACCATTCTTTTTAACTTTCTACTTTCACAAAGTATTGGTGTTGGTGGAAGCACTTTAATTGGTGATCTATTTTCTATTTCTTCGCTTGTTAATTCATCGTTTTCTCTTGCGAGCACGCCGATGGTTTTACTAATTATTGTTGGTGTTGTCTTGCTTTATAAAGAGTCAGGATGGGGAACAATTCGCAATCAAGTCGTAGCGGGTTATTCCAAGTTTCAAGTTTATTTTGCAAACTTTTTAGCTATGCTAATAATTTTGTTTACAATCTTGTTTACATACCAAGTTTTAACGGTAGGTCTCGGTTTTGCCTTCGGTTTTGACTTTGGAATTTCGACGTCTTCGGAATGGGGCGGCTTTTTTAAACGCTATGGATTAAATCTGCTTATTTTCATCACTGAAGTCGCTTTTATGACGTTTATTTCCTTGATGTTTCAAAACATTATTGCACCAGTTTTCTTGGTCGTTATTGTGCCGATCTTTGTCGCCGCTATTTTACAAACGGTAGTACCTTTAGTCGTCATTATAAATGTCGATAATGCTGCCTCAATTGTCGGCGGTTTTGAATATGTTATTTGGTATCAAAGCACCGCCCTCACAATTAGTGGTTTGAGCTACGAGATGTTTAGTAGTATGGGTGACTTATTTGAAACAGTATTGTATGATACCAATTCAAGTTCATTTATTATTAAAACAATCGCCACAAATGTGGCCCTTTGTGGTGTCTTCTTAGGACTTGGTTCGTATTTATTCTCAAGAAAAGATCTAAAATAATTACTTATTTTTAATTAAACGCATTGTAAAGTGGGGGATGTTTGCATCGAGAAACTCGTCCCCCTCTTTTTTAAACCCGAGTTGTTGATAAAAACCAAGTGCTTGCGTTTGCGAGTTTAAGACAAAAGTAATAGGAATTATCTTGACGGCGAGAATATCCATGAGATGCTGAAGGGCTAATTTGGTGTAGCCCAAACCACGATATTCTTTTAAGGTGGCAATTCGCGAAAGATGAACGATATTGCTCTCTTCAAACGCATAGCGTATTGTGCCGATTGCTACATTTTCCTTATAAATAAGGACATGATGCTTATTTTCATCGCTCCCATCAAATTCTTCGTGGGGAGGAACGTTTTGTTCACTTAAGAAAACATCGGTGCGAATCCTCGCCATGATTAAGGCATCCTCTTTGGTGATAACCGGTTTTAAAGAAAGGGAAGTTCCTTCAATTTTGTAAAAGGTTTCCTTGCCCCATAAATCTTCTTGCTCATAGTTATATAGCATTGTCAAAAAATTTTCTTTGGCCTCCGGGTATTGATGATAGATATCACGTAAAACGTTTTTAATATCTTGCCTCGTCGTTAAGCCATCACTTGGACAAGGACTAAGCGAAACAGGCATCTTCTCTTCTTTAGCACAGCGAATGATATCGTTTTCCCTTGTCAAAATAAGGGGGCGAATAAAAGTGATGTCGGCTTTCGCTAGATGCATTTTGGGAGAAAAAGTGGCAATTCTTCCGCCATATATTTCGTTCATCAATAACGTTTCAATTGCGTCATCGGCGTGATGAGCGAAAGCGACTTTTGAATAGCCAAGTTCATTAGCAACTTTGTTGATGGCGGCTTTTTTCATTCGTGAACAAATCGAACAAGGAAGATGTGCGCCTTCCTTTTGATGGGCTTTTAAAATCGGATATACATTCTTGGCGTCAGCGACATATAGTTCAAGGCCTAGAGTCGATATATATTCCTTTAAAGGACTTGGATCAAAACCAGGAAAGCCGAGATCGAGAATAACCGGTTTGATTTCAAAATCTGATTGTGCGAACTTACGATAGAGATGTAAAGCGTAGACTAAAACAAGAGAATCCTTGCCGCCGGAAACACCGACGATAATCTTGTCGCCGTTATTAATTAATGCAAAGCGGCTGTCGGCATTACGTAGAGAAGCTAATACTTTTCGAATTGCGCGCATTTATTACCTCTAACTAACCAAGTTAGATTATAATGTTTAGCATGGAAAGTGTGAAACAAAAAAGCGGAATTTTGTTAATTGATAAAAGACCTGGTCCGACATCAAGACAAGTCGTCAATCGTGTTTCCTACCTTTTAAAAACAAAAAAGGTCGGTCATATCGGCACCCTTGATCCCTTTGCTAGCGGTCTGCTTATCTTAACCGTCAATCACGCGACGAAAACTGGAACTTATCTTGAAAATCTTGATAAAACATACATCGCTAAGTTAAAACTTGGCGAAAAAACGGATACCGGTGATTTTACTGGTGAAGTTATCGAAAAGTGCGAAGTTGACAAAAAGCTAGATTTAGAAAAAATATCGGCCGTTTTGACATCTTTTGTCGGCAAAAGAACGCAAATACCTCCGATGTATAGCGCCTTAAAGCGCGAGGGCAAACCACTTTATAAATATGCTCGTGAGGGAGTTATTTTAGAAAGAGAGCCTCGTGAAATTACTATTTATAGTCTTCGCCTTCTATCTTATCAGGATGGTGTTCTTGAGTTTGAGGCGAAAGTTAGTAAAGGAACATACATTCGCACCCTTGGCGAAGACATCGCTCACGAACTTGGTAGCGTGGGTCACTTAAGTGATTTAAGAAGAACGGCCATTGGAACCTTTCGCGTTGAAGACGCTTTTTCTTGTGAAGATGCCACATATGAACGCGTGATTGATATCATCAAAGCTCTTAGTCATCTTTCACATATCGAGATAAGCAAAGAGCAAGTCGTTGATGTCAAAAATGGCAAGCCACAAACACTTGATAGCGAAGAACCATTGGTCTTACTAATTCATGACAATAAGGCCATCGCCCTCTATGAAAAAAGAGAGAATCGTTTATACTATTGTCGAAGAGGGTTATTTGAGTGAAAACCGTTTTGTTAGATATTAAAAATATTACGCCACTTGCAGAGCCGACAACCATTTGTCTTGGCAATTTTGATGGTGTTCATATCGGTCATCAAAAAGTAATTAAGCAAGCTATGCTTGATAGTGGTGGACCAGTGGCTGTTTTAACTTTCGATGCCCCGCTTGGCACGGTGATTGATGGTCGCAAAGCCAAACAAGTCATCACCTCAGTCAGCGATCGTTATCGTCTAATTCATCGCTTAGGCGTCGATTACTTGCTTGTTCTTCACCTCAATAAGAAATTACTTTCTTTAAGCGCTGTCGATTTCATCGACAAGGTTCTTAAAAGATTAAATATTGGCAAAGTATATGTCGGCGAGGATTTTCGTTTTGGTAGAGTCCGGACAGGAAATGTCGAATTATTATCGAAGCATTTTCCTACCGAAATTATTCCCCTTCTTGATGTTGAACACACCAAGGTTTCGACCTCGCAAATCATTGAACTGCTCAAAGACGGAAATATTATTAAAGCCAATCAGTTATTAGGCCGTCATTATCAGATGAACGGCGTCATTACTGAGGGGCTTCATATTGGGCAAACGATTGGCTATCCAACTGCCAATTTAAAATTAAGCGCCCCTTATGTCATACCGAAGTTTGGCGTCTATAAAACGGTTTGCTATATCGATGGCTTTCCGCATTTATCATTGACAAATATCGGCGTCCATCCCACTATTCAACAACTCGATTTGCCATCGATTGAAGTCCATATTCCTAACTACGAGGGAAATGATTATGGCAAGACAATGTATCTGGAATTCATCAGTTTTTTACGCGAAGAAAAACACTTTGCAACGCTTGATGAACTAAGGGCTCAAATCGCTCGTGATATCAACTCACTTAAACCGTGAAATAAATAACGATTGCAATGTTAATTCAGAAACTATATATTTATATATGCGACTTGGTCGATGGGTAGTGAGTCTCCGACGCTACGCGCTGATCAAGCCAAGAACAAAGAAGGAGGAAAATGACATGGCTCTATCCAAAGAAAGAGTAGCGGAACTCGTCAAAGAATATGGTAAAAACGCTAACGATTCCGGCTCACCAGAAGTCCAAATTGCCTTGCTCACTGAACAAATTGTTAAGTTGACTGAGCACCTAAAGGCCAACAAAAAGGACCATCATTCACGCCGTGGCTTACTAATTGCTGTCGGTAAACGCAGAAGTCTGCTCGATTATCTAAATCGGACTAACCGCGATGCCTATATTAAGCTCATTGCAAGTCTCGGAATTCGTAAATAAGTAATGCGATAAGTAAACCGCGAATTAGTTCGCGGTTTTTTCTTTGCTAATTCATATTATTTATTAATATGATGTGCTATAATTACTAACTGTTAAATGAAATGAGGAAAAAAAGAAAATGAAGAAAACATTCGAATTAGAATTCGAAGGAAGAAAACTTACTGTTGAAGTCGGTGAGCTTGCCAAACAAGCAGACGGCGCAGTGCTCGTCCGCTATGGTGATACGGTCGTCTTATCGACGGCGGTCGCCAGTAAAGAACCAAAAGATAGCGACTTCTTCCCGCTAACCATTGGTTATGAAGAAAAACAATATGCCGTCGGAAAGATTCCCGGCTCCTTTTTAAGGAGAGAAGGCCGGCCTAGCGAACACGCGACCTTAACTGCACGTTTAATCGATCGCCCGATTCGCCCGATGTTTGCCGATGGATTCCGTAACGAAGTTCAAGTTGTTAATACCGTCTTAAGTGTCGACCTGGATAACACGCCGGAAATGTCGGCGATGCTAGGCTCATCGCTAGCTTTATCAATTAGTAATATTCCCTTTGATGGTCCAATCGCTGGCGTTCAAGTTGGACGTGTCGACGGTAAACTCATCATTAATCCCAACACTGAAGAGAGTGAAAAGTCAGATATTCACCTTTCTGTCGCCGGAACTAAAGTGGCGATCAACATGGTTGAGTCAGGTGCTGCTGAAGTAAGCGAAGATGAAATGCTCGAAGCCCTGATGTTCGGTCATCAAGCAATTGTCAAACTTTGTGAGTTCCAAGAAAAAATCATGGCTGAAGTCGGAGTCGCTAAGCGCGAAATCATCCTTTACCATGTTAGCGAAGAAATCGAAAAAGATATTAAAGACCGCGCCGAAAAACGCTTGATTAAAGCAATTTCTATTTTTGATAAACTCGAAAGACAAAATGCGATCGATGATATTCAGCAAGAAGTAATTCGAGATTACGAAAATCGTAAATACGATACTGAAAAGGAAGCCAAAAAAACGGTTTCGATGGTCAAAGATGTCCTCGAGACAATTGTCGCAAATGAAGTAAGGCGTTTAATTACCGAAGACAAGATTAGACCAGATGGTCGCAAAGTTGATGAAATTCGTCCTCTTTCTGCCCAAGTTGATTTACTACCAAGAACACATGGTTCAGGTCTTTTCACTAGAGGACAAACCCAAGTCTTATCCGTAACTACTCTTGGAGCCTTAAAAGATGAACAAATCATCGATAATTTGACATCTGAAGATACAAGACGTTTTATGCATCACTATAACTTCCCGCCATATTCAGTCGGCGAAGTCGGAAGAATGGGCAATCCTGGCCGTCGTGAAATCGGTCATGGTGCTTTAGGCGAAAGAGCCCTTTCTTATGTCATACCAAACGAAGAAGAATTCCCATACACCATTCGCGTTGTCAGCGAAGTCCTTGAATCTAATGGTTCATCTTCACAAGCTAGCATTTGTGCAGGCTGTATGTCGTTGATGGCTGCCGGTGTACCGATTAAGGGAATGGTTAGTGGTATTGCTATGGGTCTAGTCACTTCCGGACCTCTTGACGGCAAGCATCCTTATACTATTTTGACTGACATACAAGGTCTTGAAGATCACTTTGGTGATATGGACTTCAAAGTGGCTGGTACCGAAAAAGGTATTACCGCCTTACAAATGGACATTAAGATTCGCGGTATTACTCGCGATGTCTTAAAAGAAGCTTTAGCTGAAGCTCACAAAGCTCGTGAAGCTGTTCGCGATGTCATGAAGCAAGCGATTAGCGAGCCACGCGATGAAGTTGGAAGATACGCCCCGAAACTCGACAAGATGAGAATCGATATCGATAAGATTAGAGATGTTATCGGAACGGGCGGTAAGGTTATTAACGATATCATCGCCAAATGCGATGACGTTAAGATTGATATCGATGATGATGGCTTTGTGGTTATTTATCACATGGACCGCGCCTCAATTAATAAAGCTAAACAAATGATTGAAGACATCGTCCGCGTCGCTAAAGTCGGCGAAGTATTCGAAGGAACAGTCACTCGCGTTGAAGATTATGGGGCATTCGTTAACTTATTTGGTAATGTTGACGGACTATGTCACGTCTCCCGTCTTGGATGGGGTTATGTCGCTAATGCCAGCGATGTTGTCAAACTCGGTCAGAAACTAAAAGTCGTCGTCTCGGAAATCGATGATCACGGCAAAGTTAAAGTTTCGCACCGTGAGTTTACCGAAAAACCGGAAAACTATGTTGAGCGTCCGGAACGTCCAACCTTTAATCGTGGTCCGAAAAAACCATTCCGTAAGTAATAAGACATTGTCTTAACTATAAAAGAGGTGTTTTGATGTACGATGTAATCATTATTGGAGCCGGCGTCGTCGGATCCTTGATTGCTCGCGAGGCATCGAAGTACAAACTTAATGTGCTCGTCATCGACAAGGAAAACGATGTCGGCAACGAAACATCTATGGCCAATTCAGCTATCGTGCACTCGGGTTATGATCCGCTGCCCGGTTCGCTGAAGGCGCGCTTTAATGTCGCTGGCAATCAGATGTTTGACGAATTAGCCGAACAACTTGACTTTCACTTTGGAAGAGTCGGGTCTTTGACGCTGGCATTTAGCGAAGAACAAATTCCCGTCCTTTTAAATCTTCGTAAACACGCACGCTTAAATAACGTTGAAGTTAAATTATTAACTCCAGAAGAAGTTTTGGCGATGGAGCCGAATATTAATCCCGATGTTAAAGGGGCATTATGGGCTGAATCATCGGGTATTGTTGATCCTTTTAACATGACAGCTCACGCCATGGAAAACGCTGTTGATAACGGCGTTAGCCTTCATTTAAACGAAAAAGTGGTGGCTCTTAAAGACGACAAAGAAAAAGGTATTATCATAATTACGACCGACAAAAGTGTTTATCAAAGTAAAGTAGTCATCAATTGCGCAGGAGTTTTTGCCGATCAAATTGCCAAGATGATTGGCGAAGTCGATTTTAAAATTCGCCCTCGTAAAGGTGAGTACTTAATTCTTGATCACTATGCACCTGATTTAGTTAACGCCACTATTTTCCCTCTTCCAAGCGAAAAAGGAAAAGGGGTTTTAATTTCACCGACCACAAGCGGCAATTACATCCTTGGTCCGAGTAGCGAGTTTGTTGATGAAAAAGACGATCTAGCTACAGACCGCTTGACAATTGACTATGTCAAAAAGGCGGTTCAAAGCCTTGTACCTTCCGTTCCTTTCGGCGAGGTTATTCGCGCTTTTTCCGGTTTAAGAGCCTCCTCTGATCGGGGCGATTTTATCATCGAACCGATGAAAAATCATGAACATTTGCTTAATGTGGCGGGAATTGAATCACCTGGTTTGGCTTCATCGCCAGCCATTGCTAAGTATGTGATAGAAGAGCTCGTTAGCAAACTTCTTGCTCTAGAGCCTAATCCGCATTTCAATCCGCGCATTAAACCTTATATCAATATGAAGGCATTATCACTTGATGAACAAAACGCTTTAATTAGAAAAAATCCTCGTTTTGGTCAAATTGTTTGTAACTGCGAAAAAATCACGCTTGGTGAACTTGATGATTTAATGTCGCGTTCGATTCCTCCGCGGACAATAAAAGCCGTTAAAAAAAGAACAAGAGCGGGATTTGGTAAATGCCAAGGTGGTTTCTGTCAACCGGCGATTGTCAAATATCTAAGTGAGTATTATCAGGTCGATTTGACTGATATCTTATATGATAAGGGCGGGTCCAACATTTTAAGATGTTCCACTAAGGAGTGCAAAATATGATTGAGCGCGATTTAGTTATTATTGGTGGTGGATCAGCAGGTATGGCGGCGGCAATTGGCGCTTATGATGATGGAGTTAAAGATATTATTATTATCGAAAAAGGACGGCAACTCGGCGGTATTTTAAATCAATGTATTCATAACGGTTTCGGCCTTGAAGAATTTAAAGAACAACTAACTGGTCCAGAATTTATGACGCGCCTCATCGTCGAAATACAAAAAAGAAAAATCGATGTTCGCTATCAATCAAATGTTCTTAATTTGACAAAAGACAAGGTTGTAACCTTTTCAAATTCAATTGATGGTATTGTCAAAATTAAAGCCAAGGCTGTTATTTTAGCGACGGGCTGTTATGAACGAAGTGCCGGGGCTATTCAAATTCCTGGCGAACGTCCCAGTGGCATAATCACCGCCGGAACAGCACAGTTATATTTAAACGAAATGGGGGCTCTTGTCGGTAAGCGCATCTTTATTCTTGGAAGCGGTGATATTGGGCTTATCATGGCGCGGCGGCTCACCCTTGAAGGAGCAAAAGTTCTCGGCGTCAGCGAAATTATGCCCTATAGCAATGGCTTAAATCATAATATCGTTCAATGTCTACATGATTTTGATATTCCTCTATTTTTATCACACACCGTGACAAAGACGATTGGTAAAAGTCGTCTAGAAAAAATCGAGATTAGTCAAGTCGATGACAATTTTAATCCGATTACCGGTACAGAAAAAGTGTTCGAGATTGATACCCTCTTATTATCAATTGGACTTATTCCGAGCAATGATTTATTAAAAAAACTCGGACTACCTGTCTCAAAAGCTCGTGGCGCGATTGTCGATGAGCATTATATGAGTGATATTCCTGGTATCTTCAGCACTGGTAATGTTCTTCATGTTCATGATTTAGCCGATTTTGTCACCGCCGAATCACGTTCGTGTGGAAAAGGAGCGGCCGCTTATATTTTTGATAAATGGGATTTGAATGCGCCTTGCTTTAATGTCTCGCCAGGAAAGAATATTCTATATGTAGTCCCCCATCGTGTCCGCCTTGCTAATCTCGAAGATCACCTGACGGTCAAATTTAGAGTTAATAAGCCTTTAAAAGATCAAGTTCTAATTTTTACTTTTAACGGTCAAATTATTAAAAAAATCATCAAACCGATCATTATTCCTAGTGAAATGCAAAAAGTGCGTTTACCGAAGGAACTATTTGCGACACAGGAGGGCGAACTCATCGTCTCAGCGGAGGATAGAACATGAAGGAATTAATTTGTATTCTTTGTCCCCGTGGCTGCCGTTTACAAGTTGATGATGATTTAAATGTAACCGGTAATTTTTGCCCGCGTGGCATCATCTATGCCAAAACGGAGATGACAAATCCCACTCGAGTATTAACCTCGACCGTTAAAATCAAAGCGAAGAACGCCGTTCGACTCAGCGTCAAAACAAGTCAAGCTGTCCCAAAGGGAAAAATGTTTGATTGTATGCGCGAACTTGATAAAGTAATGGTAGAAGCACCAATTCATATTGGTGATGTTGTAATACATAATATTTGCGATACTGGAGTCAATGTTATTGCTACCAAAGATATAGAGGAGTAATGTATGAAAGTCTTAATTGCCAGCGATATTCATGGTTCAATGTTTTATGCTGAAGAGTTAAAACGTGTCATCGAGCAAGAAAAACCGGATCTTATCGCCTTATTAGGCGACTTCTTATATTCCGGACCTCGCAATCCCGTCAAAGAAGATTATAATCCCAAAGCGGTTGTTGATATTTTAACTATCTTCCATGACAAAATTATTGCCGTGCGCGGTAATTGCGATGCTGATATCGATGTTGATGTTTTGCCATTTGCATTACCAAGACAAAATGAAATCGTCGTTAATAATCGTCGCCTCGTCTTGATTCATGGTGACGATATGAAATTAGAAGCTTTAAAGTTAAAAAAAGGCGATGTCTTAATGTATGGACATACGCATTTGCCACAACTTGCTTCAGTTGATGGTGTGACCATCTTAAATCCTGGTTCACTATCATTCCCCAAAGGTGGCTACCCTCACACATACATGTTACTTGACGAAAACGAAGTACGACTTGTCGATTTAGCCGGTCGGACTTTAGAAGTTAAGAGTTTATAAGGAAATGAATAATGGAAGACAAAATTAGAGTATTTGCGTTAGGCGGTCTTGATGAAGACGGCAAAAATTTACAAGTCGTGGAAATTAATGACGACATTTTCGTGATTGAATGCGGGATTCGCTTTCCCGATAAGACGACACCAGGGATTGACTATATCATTCCTGATTTCGACTACTTAAGAAAGAATAAGCAGCGGGTTAAAGCTTATATCCTGACTCATGGTCACGATGATGAAATTGGGGCTTTGCCTTATATTCATAAGCAAGTGCCAGCACCTATTTACGGAAGCGATGTCACTTTGGCGATGGTGCGATCCTTTTTTGACCATATTCGCTTCGATGCTTCGCACCTTGATTTACGAGTCGTAAAACCGACGAGCGACGTCATGATTGCCGGAAGAATGTTTCATTTTTTCCATACTGCCCATAACATTGCTGAATCGATGGGTGTGGCAATTGATACTTCATTAGGAAATGTTGTTTTTACAGGTGATTATGTCGTCGAAAATAATGCCTCTGATAATTATCTTCACGACATGAATGCCATCGCGCGAATTGCGGAAAAAGAAACCGTTTTATTGATGACCGAATCAAACTACGCCGACCGGCTCGGTTATACGGCGCCAAAGTATAAAATTACTCCTCTTTTGTCGCAATTTATCGAAGAAGTTAAAGGCCGTTTGTTCATCGCTCTCTTCTCTCGTAACGTCTATAATATAGACGAGATTATTAATCTTGCTGTTAAAACACGCAAGAAAATTGTTTTTTATGATAGTGAAACGGCCGATATATTTAAGGATATGCAGAAAGTCAATCAACTCATAATTCCTAAGAATAATTATGTGTCAATTGAGGATGTAAATCGCATTCGAGCTAACGAAACAATTGTCGTGATGTGCGGCTTTGGTGATCGCTTATTTAAAAAGATCGCCAACCTGGCTAATGGTTTACAAGAAGACCGGCGCATCATCTTAAATCCAAGCGATACTTTTGTTGTGGCCGCGCCGGCTAGTCCAAATGTTGAAGCGCTTGCGACTCAAGCAGTTGACGACCTTTATCGTTCAGGCGTTAAAGTTAAGGCTCTCGGTAAAAAAGACATCTTAAAAATGCACGCTTCAGAAGAAGACATTAAGATGGTCGTCGCCACATTGAAACCAAAATATTACTTACCAGTAAAAGGCAGTTATCGTCATCTATTAGCTAATGCGCAGTTAGTATTGGGCATGGGTTTAAAACTCAGTCATCAAAATGTCTTTGTTCTCGATAATGGCATGGTTTTAGAAATTACCAAAGAGCGGGCCAAAATCTTACAAGAACCAGTTAAGGTTGGCGACTTATTAATCGATGGCAAAGGCATCGGTGATGTCGAAGGTGGCGTTATAACTGAACGCCAGAAATTAAGCGACGATGGCGTCGTTGTCCTCGGCGTGACTATTTCCAAGGCAAGTCGGCAGATAATCGCTGGTCCTGATGTGCAAATGCGAGGCTTTGTCTTTTTAAAAGACTCCGACACGATTTTAAAAGAAGTAACTAAGATTTTCCTCTCGGTTGTTAAGGAAGGGATTAGTCGTCATAACTACCGCCTATCCGATATCGAAAACGCGGCCAATGATGCCATTTATCGCTATATTCGCCGCGCCAACGGCAAAAATCCAATGATTTTGCCGTTAATCATCGAAATTGATTAATTAAGCATTTATGCTTTTAGCGCCAATAAGTTCTTTTAATTTTTTGACGCGCAAGTATAATTACATGTAAGCACTCATGAAAAAAACACGTGAGATAAAACCAGTATCTAAAGAATCGATGCTCGGCGTCATCGGATTGATGATTGCTCTAATCGCCGTCATCGCTATTTTGTCACCTCTTCCCAAAGGGACGCAAGGTATTGCTCGTATATCGGTGTACATTTTTGGCTCTTTTGGT